>ERZ1463035.36-NODE-36-length-28450-cov-13.050326_pt1 | contig 28450 bp, 26 predicted proteins | sample MGYA00564486_ERZ1463035 | MGnify/ENA primary metagenome ERZ1463035 (study PRJEB39244, sample SAMEA3635149) | Helicobacter pylori | study: EMG produced TPA metagenomics assembly of PRJEB11511 data set (Assembly of a 5300-year-old Helicobacter pylori... | reverse complement strand
TTTTCATTTCAACTTTTGTGGGGTTTTAACTATCAAAGGCTTCCACTAGCCAAAATACTCAAATTAGATGTACATAATTCAACTTCAATTGAACTTGAACATCTATGTAAAGACCTTATAACTAGTTCAAATACTTTAAGAAAGAAAATAAATCAAAATAGAAATGGTGTAATGGAACTTTCCTATAACAAAAAAATCATTTTAGAAACTGCTCACATAGGGTATGAAAACGCCTCATTTCAATACATAATATTAAAAGGTACTTATGGAACACCTAAAGGGCTATTACTTTCAGAACCAATGTGTTATACGGGGATTACAGGTTTTTATTTTCCCTTTACAAGTGAAGCAAATATCAATATGGCAGAACCTGATTCATATCTACCTTTTACGACATGTCATGAAATGGCACACCAAATTGGATTTGCCAAAGAAGATGAAGCAAACTATATTGCTTATGTAGCATGCATAAATAATCCTGATATAAATTTCAAATATTCTGGTACACTTGCAGCATTAACATATTCACTTAGTTCATTAAGACAATATGATCCTCAAAAATATAAGGAACTGTTTGCGTTTTGTAGTAAAGGTGTGCTTAATGATATGATATATAATGAAAACTTTTGGGAAGGTTATTCTGGTCGTATTGAAAAAATTAGTGAAGAACTAAATAACACTTATCTTAAATCTGCAAGTCAAAGATCCGGTATAAAAAGCTATAGTGCGATGGTAGATTTCCTTCTTGCTAATTACAGAAAAAAATAAATTTATCTATTCATTTTGTTATTATTGAATTTGAACTAGATACTTCTTTTATCGGAACTACATTAATTCTTCTCATCGGCTTATTTATAAATTTCTTTATCACATTTTGTTCTATACTTGATGATTCTACTATAGGCCTCACAATTTCATTTCTATCTGCCATGGTTGCAACTGTATCTACTTTTTTATTTCCATACAAAATATAAATACTTGCTACAATTACAAATGTAAAACAGAAAAACGCTCTAATGGGCCTCTCGTATATAGCTTTATTTATAATTTTAATATTATCTTTTTTATTTGCAACACTCTTGCAAATATTGTTATTTATGCTCTCTAATTTTTCACATTTATCCTCTGATAATATTTGCGAAATGGCTTCTTTTAAATCTTCAACTACGGCATATCTCTCATTAATATTAATTTTAACACACCTTTGCGTTATTTTTTTCAGCTTATCATTAATTTCCAAACCATAATTTTCATCTAAAAGAGGCTCAATTCCTGTATACGGACTCCTACCTTTCAACATAAAATATATTAACATTCCAATTCCATATATATCTGTTTGCATACAACATTTCCCCGAACCATACTGCTCTGGAGCTGCATAACCGTTAGATCCTGCGCATATCATATCTCTATCTCTCTCTTGTGATATGTCCGATTTATAAACTTTCGAAATACCAAAATCTATTAAGACAACTTTTCCACTTCTCATTATCATTATATTAGACGGTTTTATATCTCTATATATTATAACCGGATTTTGACTATGTAAATAACCTATAATATCACATAATTCTGATACTATTGTACAAATTTTTTCTGTTTGCATTTTTCCGTTTGCTTTAACATACTCCTTTAGCGTTTGTCCCTCTACATAGTCCTGAACCATATACAAATTATTATTTTCATAAAATGTTTCAATTATTTTTCTAATACCTGGATGATTCAAATTTTTTAAAATATTAGCTTCTGTTAAAATATCTATATTTTTTTTACCTTTTATTACTTCTTTTATAGCCCATAAATTTCCAAGCATTTTGTTTTTGCATAAATAAACAACACCCATTCCGCCTTTTCCTAAGGTTCTAATTACCTCGTATTTATTATCTAATACATACCCACTATTTAACATAACCCACCTCTTATATATTTGCTATTGTGATTTTACCACAAATAATATTAATTTAAAAATAAGATTACAAATACAATGCAATTGTACCAAACTTTCCATCAATTTACCATATGTTATAGATAATATTACTAAGTTTATGACAATATTTTTTTAATTTTTTAAGTACCATTATTAATATTATGAATATAATAATACTGTAAAACGAATTGAGGAGATGACTAACGATGGCTTACAGTGCTAGAGAGTTATTGGCTCGAATAATAAAATGTGAGGCTGGCGGGGAGGGAGAAAATGGAATGAAAGCCGTTGCCTCTGTAATTATGAACAGAGTTAATGTAGCCGATGGTGAATATCTTAGAATAGGTCAAGGCGATTTAAGAAAAGTTATTTTTCAAACAGGACAATTTGATTGTGTATCTTCTGTACTTGGTGGTATAGCTAATCCTCAAACAATTTGGTCAAGTCCACCAGAACAAATACATTATGATATCGCTGATTGGGCTTTATCTGGACATAGATTATATACAACAGGTGAGTCTTTATGGTATTTTAATCCATTTCTTCCTGGTTGTCCATATGAATTTCCATTCAATGGTAGTGGTACATTTCAAGTTTCCGTTGCTAAGCATTGCTTTTACAATCCAACATCACGCTATTTCACTACTTAAATAAACTTCACTTTACAATATTTATAATAATAATAATAAGATTTTTTAAGGAGGATATTTTATGTTTATATCACCACCTAATAATTTTGATCAATCTCCAATGTGGAATACTGATTCACCCTCTTTAACTCCGCCAATAACTCCTATGCCAAAATTCGGCATGAATAATGATACAAGGCAAGGACCTATGACTGGTTCCTCTACTAGTTCATCACCCTCTAGTACACAAGCTTTCGATCTTGGACCTACATCACCTATAGTAAATAATCCACTATATAATCAAGGCTGGTTACAATCTCAAATTGGTAAATATGTAAGGGTAGATTTTTTACTTGGAACTAATACATTTCAAGATAGACAAGGCCTTTTACAAGAAGTTGGAATTAGTTTTATTGTCCTTAAAGAAATTAATACTAATAATTTAATAATGTGTGATATATACTCCATTAAGTTTGTAACAATATTTGGTAATCAAGATCAAATTTTTAGGTAACATAAATTATAAATATAATTTTATACAAGTATCCATATTTATAGCTCCTATAGTAAATTTAAAGAGAACAAGTTTTATAAAAAAAGTATATATCCCTATAAATTGATTTTATAGGGATATATACTTTTTTATTTTAAATATCTTTAATCATTTTTAATCACTACGCAGCTTATCCTCTATTTTACTTTTTGTACAATACCATATTTAACTCCAAAAGTATCTACAGTAACTTTTTTCATCTTTTGATCTTTTTTAGGTTTATCATTACCATCTGTCTCTACAGATACTATTTTATCTACTGTTTCCATGCCCTTTGTAACCTTACCAAAAGAAGCGTACTTACCATCTAAACTCGAAGAAACATTATCAGAAGTAGCAACCACTATAAAAAATTGTGACCCAGCTGAATCTGGTGTTTCAGTTCTTGCCATAGAAATTACTCCACGCACGTGTTTTAAATTGTTGCTAAAATTATTTTCACTAAACTCACCTTTTATTGCATAACCTGGTCCACCATTGCCTGTTCCTTTTGGGTCTCCGCCTTGTATCATAAACCCAGCCATTACTCTATGAAACTTTAATCCATTATAAAAACCACTATTAACTAAAGAAACAAAATTTCTAACAGTATTAGGTGCAATTTCTGGATATAATTCTATTTTTATGGTTGAACTGTCTTCCATTACAATCGTAACCATTGGATTTTTATCATTAACTCCTTTTTCCGTAACAATCTTTGTTTGTGTTTTGACCTCTTTAGTGGTTGTATCACTATTTTTCTGTGCAATATTCTCACATCCACTAGCGAAAACCACAAAAATCAATATAAATAATATCATACTTTTCTTGAGTAATTTTATTGACTTCATTATATAAACACTCCTTTTAATAACTCACAATACATCAATTATATTCTTCACTCTAAATTCTTTTATAGACTTGATTTAAGTAATCTCATATTTCCTTTAAGATTATATTCAGTTCCTTTTGATATGTAAATTGTTTCTTCCTCTTTTAAATTCATTTGCTTTTTATTAGCTTCTATTACTCCCTCACCACTTATTACTGTATAACTGTGGAAGTTTTCATTAACGATATCTATATAGTTACTTTTAACAATAACTTTTTCAACTTTAAAATATGGAGTCTCGAGTTTTACAAAGTCCGCAATTCTTCCACCTTTATTTTTACCTTCATAATCTATAACGTCTAAGGATTTTTCAATATGTACCTCTCTACCACGTCCCCAATCATGAAGCCTATACGTAATATTACTATTTTGCTGTACTTCAATGAGCTTTACACCAGCTTCTATAGCATGAACCGTGCCTGCTGGTATATAGATGAAATCCCCACTTTTAATATAAATACGCTCTAAATACTCTTCTAATTTACCCTCTTTTATAATTTGTCTTAACTTTTCTTTATTTAGGCCCTTCTTTATTCCTGATACTAAAGTTGCGCCCTCTTTTGCTTCCAGTATATACCAGCACTCTGTTTTTCCATTAGAATTTTCAACTCTTTTAGCATAATCATCATTGGGATGTACTTGTACAGATAAAGTATCTTCCGCTTTTATAATTTTATTTAATATAGGAAAATTGTTACCACACCCTAAAATTTCAGATAATTCTTTTCCTTTATAAATCCCCTCTTTTATTGTTGATTTCCCATCTTCATGACAAGAAAGCACCCATTTCTCCCAGCCCCATATTTTTTGACTTAAATATGGCTCTAATTTCAAAATCATTCCTTTTGACATTTTAATTCCTCCATCCATTCTTAATATATTATTTCTATTAATTGTTTTTTCCCAGTTTAGTTGTAATGCTCTTTGCCTCGGCTCTAGTACTGCTTGGACCACAAATATTAAATTTACTATTATATTTACTGTCTACAGCGTCTAATTTTATAAGTATTTCATCGAAATTTTTTGATGAATTAACTGTTCCAGCTACTTCATATTGACTAGTTTTAGCATTTTTTGTTTCTATAAAAGCACTATATTCTACAGTTTTAAAAACATTATACTTTGCCCATATTCTCTTTAGTACAACTTGTTTTTTTACACCATCCACTTCTATAGTTCCTATAAATACATAATTAAGAGATAAGTTTTTTTTTAATTTTCCATCAAGATTAATTTCTACTGCTTTATCGAGTTTATCATTTTCATCATACATGTATCCACTATAGACTCTATTAATGCTTACAGGTCTAAAATATACAACGGATATTAAAATTATGCCAATAGTTGCAATTACTATTGATGCCTTTAAATTTGTTCTATCCATATCTATCACCTCTATTTAATAATATTTTCCAATTATTTTAACTACATATAATATTATAAACTAAATTTTCTTATAGTGCATTATAATAAACTAAAGAAAATAGAAAGGTTAAACAATTATCAATTGTTTAACCTTCAAATTACTCACAAACATAAAATATAACTTAATTTATTTTTTATTTAGATTTCCAAGTTGTTCCTTCTTTAGAATCAAGAAGTTCAATATTCATAGCTATAAATTCATCCCTTATCTCATCTGCTCTTGCCCAATTTTTACTAGCTCTTGCAGCATTTCTTTCAACAATAAGATTATTTATAAGTTCTTCATCTATATCCGTAGTTTCTTTTTCAATTGTCATAAGATTAAGTGAGAATATTTTATCAAAATCCTCTATAAGAATTGATTTTTCCTTATTATTAAGATCATTATCTTTTAAAACATCAAAAAGTACAGTAAACGCATTTGCTATATTTAGATCATCACTGATAAATGATAAAAACTTTTCTTTATACGATACTATTTTCTCATCTCTAACTATATCATTTTTATTGATGCCACTTAAAACAGGCGCAATTCTTTCTTTAAGTTTTTTATAACCATTTCTAGCATCATTCAAACTCTCAAAACTGAACACTAACTGTTTTCTGTACTTAGATTGAAGACAGAAATATCTATAATCAAGAGGACTATATCCTTCTTTTTCAAGACTAGATATTGTTAAAAAATTTCCACTAGACTTTGACATCTTACCACTATCAAGTACTAAAAACTCTCCATGCATCCAGTATTTTACCCATTTATGTCCAAGTACTCCTTCTGATTGAGCAACTTCATTAGTGTGATGTATAGCAATATGATCTATTCCTCCACAATGAATATCTAGATATTCACCAATATACTTAACAGACATAGTAGAACATTCTAAATGCCAACCTGGAAATCCTTTGCCCCATGGTGATTCCCATTGCATAATTTGATTTGAAAATTTAGAATTTGTAAACCACAATACGAAATCAAGCGGATTCTTTTTATTAGGATCTACTTCTATTCTACTACCTGCTTCAAGTTCATCTAAACTAAGATGTGCAAGTTTTGCATAATCAGGAAATTTATCAATTTCAAAATATACATTTCCATTAGAAACATAAGTATATCCTTTTTCTTCAAGTTTTTTTATAAATTCTATCATATCCGCAATATGCTCTGTAGCCCTACATACAATAGTAGGTCTTTTTATATTTAGTTTTTTACAATCTTCAAAAAAAGCATCTTCATAAAACTTAGCAATTTCCCATACAGTTTTATGTTCACGCTTTGCTCCTAATGCCATTTTATCTTGACCTTCATCCCCATCTGATTGTAAATGTCCAACGTCCGTAATGTTCATTACATGCTTAACTTTATAATTTGAATACTCTAATGATTTTTTTAATACGTCTTCAAAAATATACGTTCTCAAATTACCTATATGTGCATAATTGTAAACCGTAGGTCCACAAGTGTACATTCCAACCTTTCCTTCTACATAAGGTATAAACTCTTCTTTACTTCTAGACAAGGTATTATAAACATTAAAACTCACTTCATTCACTCCTTCTTAAATAATACAATAATATCTAAGGCTTTGCAAAAACTATTAATATCATAATCTTTGCATTTAAAAATATAAAAAGCTACAGACATGCTGCAGCTTTAGACTTCACAGTATAAACGTAATATTAATTATTGACTCCAAAATAGTCATATATATAAATTCTAACATAGTATTAAGATAATGCAATAAATAATCTTATATTTTTTAGAAAGTCGTTGGATTTTTATATACAAATAAGTTTGTTAAATTACCTTTTATTGTATAATACCCTATAAAATTAAAAAAACACATAAACAAAATGTTTATATGCTCTAATGCTCTTACTTTTTATCAGCAGATTGTTTTTTATTTGTAGCATTTTGGTTTTTTGCAGTTTCGCGAGTAATAGGAGTATTATAATTACTCTTTACTAATCTAGAAAACTTATTATCCGGTTGACTATCTTTAGGCATAAAAACATCTCCCTTTTGTATTGTTATTTATAGGGTTTACTGTTTTTTAAAAAATATTCACTAAGTTAACTTTAACAATTCTTTTTAGAAGTCTTTTATTAAAAACTTTATATTATTAAAAATACAAAAGGCCAATCTAATATCATAGATTGACCTTCTAAATATAGTTTATAATATTATTTTTTTCATTATATGTGACTTATACTACCTTTTTATAATCTACATCAATAATAACACTGTCCTCATAATTAATATCAGTGGTATTGGTTATATCTGTATCACTACTGAAAACATTATCTTTTGGGGTAGATTTATTTTTTATATTTGATTTAGAAATAAACTTCTTAAAACCTTTTATTAGTTTTAAACTATACCATACTAAAGCTCCGAAAACTGCAATAACTAATAAGGCTCTAATAACAAATATAGCTATATAAGGTATTGTTATTGCTAAAACAATAAAACCACCTATTGTTAAAGCTGATTTAAATAACTTTGAAATTACATTTTTACCCTTTGTATATTCCATAATAACATTAGCCTTCTTTCATTTCATACGACTTACTATATGATAATATAATTATAACATATATATAGATTCATATATTAATTATTCCTTAAGAAAGAATGAATAATTTATTAAATAATTTGTTAAATATGTTAATTTTATTTACATATCAACTATAAGAATCCTCCATCTATCGTTATTACTTGTCCCGTAATATATTTTGAGTTTTCACTTGCTAAAAACGTTACGAGCATACCAACATCTGAAATTTCTCCAAATTTCATCATAGGTATTTCATCTATTAAAGTTGCACGTTCATCTTTAGTTAACCACTTATTCATTTCTGTATCTATAACTCCCGGTGCAATAGCATTTACTCTAATATTAGAGGGTGCAAGTTCCTTAGCTAATGCCTTTGTAAAAGCGTTAACCGCTCCCTTAGATGCAGAGTAAATCACCTCACAAGAAGCACCAACCTCTCCCCACATTGAAGAGATATTAATTATGCTACCTTTTTTTTGTTTTATCATCTCTTTTATGGCATTATGTGAGCAATTAATAGTTCCCTTTAAATTTACATCTAAAATATTATTCCATAAGCTAGGCTCCTGATCCATAAATAACCCAACCTTCGACATTCCTGCATTATTTATTAAAATATCTATTTTTCCTAATTTTTCAACAGTAGTTTTTATCATCTGCTTTGCAAACTCATAATTACTTACATCACCTTTAATCATTAATGCATAAGCTCCGAGTTCTCTAATTTCTCTATAGGTTTTTTCAGCCTCTTCATCGTTACTTTTATAATTTATCACAAGGCAGCATCCATTTTTTGCAAGTTCCATAGCAATTCCTTTTCCTATTCCTCTAGATGCTCCTGTCACTATTGCAACTTTTCCTTTTAAACTCATAATATTGCCCCCATCTTAAATTGTTTTTATATTTTTACACAATTTTATAATAATGTTTTAACTCATATATATTTATTATCATATTATTAAATATATTTTGCAACTATAAATTTAAAAAATGTTCCTAAGCTTTACTTAATATTAATTCCAAAATTGTAAACTGTAGAATTTAGCTATAATACCCTTTTATAATATATAAATTATGTTATAATTATAGGTGAATTATTAAATAAAATACAATTTGTAATGCTTTTCTTAACACACTAAATAAATCATATGATAATTAAAGGGGACAAAAAAATGGATAATTTTTATGAGCAACTAGTGACGACATCTAAAACAACCGCTTACAAAATAGTAAGCAAATCAACCTATGTACTTGGATTAATTGGATTCATATTTGCTAGTGTAAATATGATTTTTGCTATCTTATTAATTGCTTTGGCTGTAGCATGTTATTTTTACAAATCAAAATTATATGTAGAATATGAGTATCAATTTACAAATGGTGAAATTGATGTAGAAAAGATATTAGAAATGAAAAAGAGAAAAAAAGTCACTACTTTTAATATAAAAGAGGTAGACCTTTTAGCCCTTAATGATAGTGCTATTGTAAAAGATTATTCAAATAAACCTGCTTCAATAGTAAAATGTTATCCTACAACGGCAAAAGGACCAATATATGTTGCAATGGTTACCGAAGGAAAAGATAAAATGCAATTGCTATTTATGCCAGATGAAAAATTTATTAATCATTGTTTTAAATATAATCCAAGAGCAGTAAAAAAATAGCATAAAATATTCTTGGGTTACATAGAAATTTAAATAAAAAGGATGGAGATTATGCATGATTTAAAAGGTATGAGCAAGCAAAAGAAAGCTGAATATATCTGGGAGTATTACAAGTTGCATATTGTTGGTACTTTAGTTGCTTTATGTATAATAATTTCTATTATACATGGTCAAATAACAAAGCCAAATTATGTATTTACTCTAACAATGCTTTCAAGCATTGTAGATACTAATAAGACAAATACTCTAGAGTCTCAACTAACAAAAATTGTTGTTAAAGATGGAAGTACTAAAAACCAGGCTATCGTAAGGACTATGCCCCTTGATGGTTCAAAAATCACAGATACTCAAATGGCAAACCAATATATGCAAAAATTTATTGCTGAAATATCCGTTGGAGAACTTGATATTGTAGTTTTAAATAAAACCATGTTTGAAAAATTTGCTAAAGAAGATATGTTTTTAAGATTAGATAATATAAGTGGACTAACCTTAGGTTCTTTAAAAGGTGAAAAACTTCATGCTATCGGAAGTAATAAAAAAAATGTTGTGTATGGAATAGACATCAAAGATGACGTTATATTAAAAAAAATGGGGCTTACTACAAAAGATATGGTAATTGGAATTATTGCGTCAACTAAACAAAAGGACAATTCACTTTTAGTACTTAAATGGTTGTTAAACAAATAAATTAAAAAGCCTGCGCAGCAAGGAAAAGTATCTTTAACTTGCTACGCAGGCTTTTTTAGTATAGTACCTTTTTAATCATCTTACTTTAACTTTTCTAAAGCATTTATCATTTTATATAAATACAATATTTTATGGTAAAATTACAATTTATTATGTTAATATGTAGAAAGCACCAAAATCTATTTGTCTTTTTTATAACTTCTACCTATTTGCATTTCACTCTATTTATGTTACATTTTAATTGACTACAAAATAATTTAATTATTATAATAATTTACATAAATGCATTTTAAAATGCAGTTGGAGGGAAAAATGGCTAAATCAAAAAGAGAATTTGGTGAGGGACCTTTATACACAATAACTAATTATATATTTTGGTTTCTCCTAGGCAATTTATATTTTCTGCTTCTTAATATTCCACTAGTTCTTATGTTAATTATACTTTTTTCTAATGGAACAAATAAAATTCCACAAGGTTTTACTTCTATTTTAGTTATATGTTGTATCCCCATAGCACCTGCAGCAACAGCTCTATTTAGTGTGATGGGCAAAATTATACGTGAAAAAGATGTAAGTATTACAAAAGATTATTTTAAAGCTTATAAAACCAACTTTATTCAATCTTTATTTTTTGGGGCATTAGAAATAATGTTAATCTGCATCCTCTCTATTGATATTAAATATTTTATTGCAAGTGCTTATCCAAGAGTATTAACAGTTTCAGTTTTTGTCATAATAGTTTTTGTTTTTTCAGTGAATCTGTATATATTCCCAATTATTTCAAGATTTTATTTGGGCTGGAAAGATATTCTCAAAACTGCTATGTACTATACTATTCGGAAATTTAATATTACACTTTTATGTCTTTCAAGCTTTTTTATTGTAGGATTTGTATTCTTTAAAGTTACAACCTTTGTATTGCTATTTATATCAAGTATTGTTTGTTATTTAATAATGTACTATCAAAAAAATATATTATTAGAAATTGAAAATAAAATAAAACAAGATGTTGATAAATCTCAGATATAAAACATTTATTTTTAAAATAGGGTAGTTCATTACTAATTAATAATGAACTACCCTACAATTTTTAAATCACATTACTTAACATTTAACTTTATTCATTAATTATACTACTATTTTAATCAAGTTCCTTCATATATATATTGGTTTGTGATAAAATATATAAGATAGGTCGATTGTGTCATATACTTATATGATCATTTATAATATAAAGAATTATACTTTTATATTAATTGAAAATTTAATCAGTAATTTTATTCCAATGATAGCAATTATAACTTTTATTGGAAACGTTTATAATATAGTGCTTATTATTTTGTATATTTAAAATGTATGTATAATACTGATACCTTATCAGCAATTATAAAAAGCAGTGAATTATTAACCTAGTTATCTTAAGTAAAATGATATATTCTTATAATATTGAGGTTAATCCTCTATATTTAATATAAGACATGTATCTTTACAAATAATATAAATGAACATAAAAATTAAAAACCATAAGGAGGAATTTACATTGAATAAAATTGAACAATTAACAGTAGATACTATAAGGGTTTTATCAGCTGATGCAATACAAAAAGCAAATTCAGGTCATCCAGGTCTTCCACTTGGAGTTGCACCAATGGCCTATACATTATGGGCAAACCATATGAAACATAATCCTAGCAATTCAAAATGGGAAGATAGAGATAGATTCGTACTATCTGCAGGACATGGATCAATGCTTGAATATTCACTTCTTAATCTTTTCGGATATGGTCTAACTATTGAAGATTTAAAGAATTTTAGACAATTTGGAAGTTTAACACCTGGTCATCCTGAATATGGTCATACAAACGGCGTTGAAGTTACAACTGGACCACTTGGACAAGGAGTTGCTAATGCAGTTGGTATGGCAATAGCTGAAAGTCATCTTGCAGCAAAATTCAACACAAAAAAACATGCTATTGTAGATCATTATACATATGCTATATGTGGTGATGGAGATAATATGGAAGGGATTTCTGGAGAAGCAGCATCACTCGCAGGTACTCTAGGATTATCTAAACTTATTTTAATGTATGATTCAAATAGTATTTCAATAGAAGGCTCTACAGATATCGCCTTTACAGAAGATGTAAGCAAACGATATGAAGCTTATGGATGGCAGGTTTTATACGTAGAAGATGGCAATGATATGGATGCAATAGGAAAAGCCATTGAAACTGCAAAACTTGAGTTAAATAAACCTACATTTATTAAAATTAAAACTGTTATTGGCTTTGGTTGTGCTAAAAAACAAGGCACATCATCTGCACATGGTGAACCACTTGGTGAAGATAATATAATTGAAATGAAAAAATGTATGGGATGGGACTTTGCTCCATTTACTGTTCCAGCTGAAGTAACTAAGCATATGGAAATTGTGAAATCAAAACTAAGCAAAAAAGAAGAAACCTGGAACGCACTTTATGCAGAGTATAGTAAAGAAAATCCTAAACTTGCTAAAGAATATGAAGCATGGCAGAGAGGTGACATTCCTGTTGATTTACTTAAAGTAGAAGAACTATGGAAATTTGAAGGTAAAGCAGCAACAAGAAATTCTTCTGGTGCTATAATAAATATATTAGCGAAATATATACCAAACTTTATAGGTGGTTCTGCAGATCTTGCTCCTTCTAATAAAACATATATGAAAGGTATGGGTGATTTCTCAAAGACAGATAGAAATGGTTCTAACCTTCATTTTGGAGTACGTGAGCATGCCATGGCAGCAATTGCAAATGGTATATATGTCCATGGAGGTCTTAAACCTTTTGTTTCAACCTTCTTTGTATTTAGTGATTATATGAAGGGTGCAATGAGATTATCTGCTCTTATGGGTTTACCAGTAACTTATGTTCTAACTCATGATAGTATAGCTGTTGGAGAAGATGGTCCAACTCATGAACCAATAGAACATCTTGCAGCGCTCAGAGCTTTACCAAACTTTAATGTATTTAGACCAGCTGATTCTAAAGAAACAGCTTTTGGTTGGTACTCTGCAATTACTTCAAAGGCAACTCCTACAGCGCTCATACTAACAAGGCAGAACCTTCCTCTTTATGATGAGACATCAATAGAAGCTTTAAAGGGTGCCTATGTTTTAAAAACATATGAAACACCTGGTCAAAACCCTGATATAATTTTAATGGCTTCTGGATCTGAAGTAGAATTTATCTATGAAGGTGCTAAGTTATTAAATGAAAAAGGTATTAAAGCAAGAGTTGTAAGTATGCCTTGCCTAGAATTATTTGAGGCCCAAACAAAAGAATACAAAGAATCTATATTGCCATCATCCGTAAGAACAAGACTTGCTATTGAAGCCGGTGCTTCTTTTGGTTGGCACAAATATGTTGGACTTGACGGCGATGTTATCTCAATTGATAGATTTGGAGCTTCAGGTAAAGCTGAAGTTTTATATAAAGAATTTGGATTTACAACAGAAAATGTTGTTAGTAAAGCACTAAAACTACTGGGTAAATAATTAAATAAAACAACAATTTTCATTACAAAGGCCATCTATTATAATTCTAATAGATGGTCTTTGTTTAATATAATAAAACAAAAAAGATACAGGAATTAATCCTGTATCTTTCTTTATGTTAAATTTCTTATTGTTTTATTTAGCTTCCCAATTTTTAAGTAAATATGCTTCTGCCTCTTCACACCAAAGACCCTTATTACTCTCTGTAATTTCTGCTAATTTTTTAAAACGTGGATCTTTTTTACCTTTTTCCTCAAATTCATCTATTGCTGTAATATCCATAAATATGTTTGTATATATTAGTTTCTTTCCTGCAGGCACCTGTGTTAATTTAAGTGTGGCATCTGCTGCACTATCAAGTCCTCCAATATGAGTAACCATAACTGCTGGATTTATAATATTTTTTTCTGTCATTCTTAATGACTCAATCATATCATTTGTATTTCCACCAGTAGTTCCTATAGTATGAGTTGATTGATAATGAACGTTATAGAAATTAAAAGTAGCTGAGAATTGCTTATCTGTAGGGCCAGCGAAGAAGTTTAAGCAACCATCTCTACCTAATATCTTGTCTCCTTGCTCTACCACTGGTTTAACTGGAGAATATACAAATACATCATCAAAACCTGTTCCACCTGTTAATCCTCTTAAATAAGCTGGAACATCTTCTATATCCTTTGTATTAACAAATATTAATTCTATTCCAACTTTCTTTGCATCTTCTTTAGTAAATATTGCACTTGCTCTATTTAATCTACTTTGTTCTATATCTGTTACTACAATTAGAGATGGCTTTCTATCACAATGCATAGCATAATCAATTGCACCTAAGCCCATAGGACCAGCAGCTGCTAGCATCGCAAGCTTACCGCCTTCAACAATTCCCATTTTGTGCTCATAACTACCCATTACTGTATGAAAACTTGCATGAAAACCTCCAATAATGCAAGACATTGGTTCAGCAAGTGATGCCTCATAATATGCTTTACCTTCATAGTTTAATAAACACCCAAGTTCCATTACTTCATGTGGAACTATTATATAAGTCGCGTCTCCACCACAATATCTATAAGAATATCCAGGTGAATCCATACTTCCTTTATAGTTTAATGCTGGTTGCATAGAAAATTTATTTCCAATTTTAAAATCATTTTTCCATTTTGAACCTACCTGTACTATATCTCCTGCCATTTCATGTCCTACAATTACTGGATTAACTGCTACATCACTAGGTACTCTCTTATGGTCAGTTCCAAGTATTGCTGCTTTATAAGTAGACATGCATATACTGTCTGATACTACTTTTACAAGTATTTCGTCTTCTTTTATTTCAGGAAGTTCAAATTCTTCCATTCTTAAATCTTTTTTACCGTATAATCTTACTGCTCTTGTTTTCATATATATTACCACCTTTTTTATTTATTATAAATATTCAAATACTACTTGTTTTTCAAGTTCTATAATTGTTTTAATATCACTCGCTTTTGTTCCTTCTGTCATTACATTTGCGGCGCCTGTTGCAACAGATAGCTTCACTGTATCTTCAAAACTAAGTCCCTTCTCGAGTGAATATGCAAGTGCTGCAACCATTGAGTCTCCAGCTCCTACCGTACTTTTCACGTCTACTTTAAGACCGTGTGCATATATAGTGCTTTCCTTTGTTACAAATACTGCTCCTTCACTCCCTAATGAAACTGCTACTATAATGATACCATATTTAAGCAAACTTTTCGCTATTTGCGCAGTTTCCACAACACCTCCTATTTTTTTATTAAACATAGCTCCCAGCTCATCAATGTTTGGTTTCACAAGGTAAGGTCCAGCTATTATACCTGCCTTAAGCATTTCCCCATCAGCATCTAATATTGTTTTTGCGCCTTTTTCTTTTGCCTTAGTAATCCAATTACCATAAATTTTCTTGTCTACGTTACTAGGAACACTTCCTGATAAAATTATAGTATCATCACTATTTATATTATTAAATACTTTATCACATACGTCACTTAAATCCTTTAGACTTGCCTCTGGACCAGCCTCATTTATATCAGTATTAGTATGATTAAGCATATCAACAACTTTTATATTTGTTCTAGTTTCACCTTTTGTAAAAACAAAGTCATTTAAAATGTTTATCTCATCTAAATAATCCTTTATAAATTTTCCTGAGGTGCCTGAGAGAATTCCCATTGCACGGCTTTCACCACCCAAATTCTTTATTACTTTTGATACATTAATTCCTTTTCCACCAGCGTCTAATCTAACAGATGCAACTCTATTAACATTCCCTACACTGAAATTATTTATTTCAATAGTCTTATCAACTGCTGGATTTATTGTTATTGTTGTAATCATATTTCACCTCTTATTATTAATAATTTAATCTTGAATTTAATCTTCTGATTTTATTGTAAATAAATCATAGATATACTGTACATCTTCTGTACTTTTTAGCTTATCAGTAATACTTTCATCTTCCCCTTCAATTGCAATTGCAATATTAGAAAGTATTTGTAAATGTTCATCTCCAACTCCAGCAATACCAATTACGAGATATGCTAATTCTTCATCAAACTTAATTCCATTTGGAAATTGAAGCACTACCATTCCTGTTTTTTTAATGTTTTTCTTAGCTTCACCAACTCCATGAGGAATTGCTATCCCTTTACCAATATATGTGGAAAGATCATCTTCTCTTTGAATCATGGCATCAATATATTCTTCTTCTACATATCCACCCTCATATAATAATCTACCTGCCATTTTAATTGCTGTATACTTATCTGTACTTTCAAGACCTAATTTTATATTTTTCTTTTCAAGAATTTTGCTTTCATTCTTACCTTCATTTTTTAAAGCGCTTTTGTCTTCAGTATGAATCTGTATATTAGTATCAGCAACAGGTTTTAATCTTGCTGAGAGAATCTCAAAAGCAGGATTATTAAGGAAATCCTTAACTGATATATGCTCAGCATTTGGAGCCACACTCTTTGCTCTTGCAGTTAGTGTTTCATGAGTTATAACAATCTGAGCATCCTTTGGGATAGCTTCAATTGCACAATTTACTACCTTAATATTATATCCTGCCCTTTTAAATTTAGTCCTTAAAGTTGTTGCTCCCATTGCACTTGAACCCATTCCTGCATCACAAGCAAATATTATTTTATTAAAAGTTTTGGCTACTACTCCATTTGTCTCACCTATTTCATCTTTTTTCTTTAATTTGAGTTCACTAGATTTTAATTTTGCTTCTTCTAATTCATTGCCATCTGTTTTTTTATTAGTACTTTTTATTATTACAGATGATACTAAGAAAGATACCACTGCTGCTACGAGTACTCCTGCTACTACCGCAAAATATCCACCCTTAGGTGTCATTGCAAGTACTGCAATTATACTACCTGGAGATGCTGCTGCAATTAATCCTGCTCCAAAAATTTGGAATGTGAATATTCCACTTGCGCCACCGCAAATAACTGCTATTACAAGTAAAGGGTTCATCAAAACATAAGGAAAATAAATTTCATGTATACCACCTATAAAGTGAATTATTATCGCACCTGGTGCTGACTCCTTAACTGCACCTTTTGCAAACACCCAATAAGCGAGTAGTACTCCAAGTCCAGGACCTGGATTTGATTCTAATAAGAAAAATACTGATTTCCCGATTGTTTTAGCTTCTTGTGCACCTATTGGAACCAAGATTCCGTTACCTATTGCATTATTTAAAAACAATATTTTTGCTGGTTCTATAAATATAGATGCTAAAGGTAACAACCCTGCTTTTACTATGACTTCTACTCCGTCTTTTAGAAGACCGTTTAAACTTAGAACTACTGGACCAATTCCCGAGAATGCAATCAATGCTAGCATTGCTCCAAGTATCCCTGATGAAAAGTTATTAATTAACATTTCAAAACCAGCTGGAACTTTTCCTTCAATAAGATTATCAAATTTCTTTATAACATAACCACCGAGAGGTCCCATTATCATTGCGCCCATGAACATTGGAATATCTGATCCTACTATAATTCCAATAGTTGAGATTGCCCCAACTACTCCACCTCTTACTCCACCTACCATTTTACCACCAGTGTAACCTATTAATAATGGTAAAAGATAAGTTATCATTGGACTAACTAATTTAGCAAAATTAGAATTTGGTAGCCAGCCCTTTGGTATAAATAATGCAGTAATTAGCCCCCATGCTATAAATGCGCCAATATTCGGAAGTATCATTCCGCTTAGAAATCTACCAAACCCTTGTACTCTTTCTTTAGTTTTTCCTTTATTTTTTATGTTAGATGTATTATCCATAACTCATACCTCCATTAATTATTTACTTTTTGCTTATAAAATTCTTTTAAAATATCATTTAATTCATTAAATGCATAATCTCTTTCTCCAGCCTTTAAATATTTAAGGAAGTCCACTCTTTCAATTAGCATTTTACTTACATACCCTATCACTTCTATTTGTAGTGCACTACAATCTTCTGGTGCAAGCATTATAATTCCAAGCTTAATGTTTTCTATTTTACCTTCTCCATTTAAACATTCTAATCCCTTAGATAACTTTACAGCCCCAAAATATAATTTTCGTACAATATCTGTTCTACAATGAAGCAATATCATCTCATGTCCAGTTACTACTGTATTACCTTTTTTTTCTCTACTTTCTAACGCTATTCTTATTTTTTCTGTCGTCTCTGGATCTTGCTCTATTGCTCTACTCGCTTCAATTATTAAAGCGTCAACGCTACTCATTTCTGGAATTTCTTTAAGGAAAAAATTATCTAATATCTCTATTATCGCTTCACTATATATATTTAATGAAATTAATTTGTCTTTGAATTTGATTTCTTTATTTTTCTTATATGAATGTTTAATATTTGTGTTTTTAAAATCCTTTATTTGATTTGCAATTTTATCTTTATCTTCTTTAAAAAGCAATGGATTTACTCTTACTACTGGTTTAGAACATTTTTCTATATTAACTGTAGATATAATGAAATCTATCTCATTCTCTTTTAGAAAATTTTCTTCAATGTGAATTGTAGATATAATATCTACAATTTGAATATTGTCATACTCATTTTCTATTCTTATAGCAAGAAGTCTTGAAGTTCCCATACCCGTAGCACAAGCAATTGCAACCCTGTAAATAGGTTTAATTAGTTTTTCACTATTTTCAATTGCAGCCCCTAGATGCATGGCGATAAATGCAATTTCAGCTTCAGGAATTTTTATTCCTATATGTTTTTCAACTACTTTTGCACATTTAGTACTAGTCCTCATTAAATCATCATAATTAGTCTTAATTTCTTCTAGAAGTGGATTTCTAATATCAAGTTTCATCTTTAACCTTGTAATGGCAGTTCCAAGATGATTTACTAATCCATTTAACAACTCCTCATTATTCCCAAGGAATCTTCCTGTTTCAATCTCTGCTGTTTTAATAATTTCCTTTGATAACTTTATAAGTTCAAAACTTCCTATTATCTTATTTCCTGTTTTATATTTTTCCTTGTAATTTTTAGATCCTTTAATGTGCATTGTTATGTAACCTATCTCATCTTCTGGTATTTCTACTTCAAAACACTTTGATATATTAATAGATAAATCAGATGCAATTAAATACTCAGGGCTTGTCTTAAGTTCTTTTAAGAACTCATGATCTATGGTTATTTTATCTCCTTTTTTTACCCTTTCAATAGCAAGTGCAATATGAACAATTAACCCAACAAACGCGCTATCCACTAACTTATAATCTCTTTCTTTCTCAATGTTCTCAATTAAAACTTCTATCTTCTTTATTGTTTCATTATCTATTAAATTAAGTAGCCTATTTCTAGAAGAAACTTCTATATCTTTTGCGACAACTACTGAATCATCTAAATTTTGCCTTATTAGGTTTAAAAGCTGGCTTTCATTTGTATTTTCATAAATTAAGCTAACCATGGCTTTTCTTATATGATTTTCTTTTCCTTCTACATATACCCCAAGTCCCTGTTTTCTAATTAGATTTAAACTATGCCTTTTAAACCATTCATCTGTTTTTTCTAAATCATTACTTATTGTTGCTTCAGTAACTTTTAAAGTTCTAGTAAAATTGTATAATTTAACTGGCTCTTGATTTTGAAGTAATTCACTAATAATTATATTTTTTCTCTCTTTTGGAGAGTATATTGTTTCATCCTTTTCTCCATTTAACAAGTTGATAATACTTTGTTTCTCAAGGCGTGTACCAATTACTTTAATACCAACTCCTGTCTTTTTATCAAGTCTTACTCCATTTTGTTTAAGGAATTTTTCTACTTCATGTATCTCTCTTAATACGGTTCTCCCACTAACGTCTAAATGTTTTGCTATTTTAGCAGTTGTAATATACTCATTCTCATTACATATAATTTGCAAAATATTCTTTATACGTAAATTAATCTTGTAACCTTTCATAAAACTCCTCCAAAATTATTAAAAGATTGTATCAAGTTACTTATGTTTGCCCTATATTGTAATCATATTAGTGAATGTAAATGAAGTAACAATTTATTAATTACCTTGACTTCATTATATTCCAGTAAACAATTACATACAATTCAAAGATAAATTGAATAGTCAGTAGCTAATGATGACAATATTTAATATTCATTCAATTTAACATTTTATATTTGGGTACTAAATGATAAAAAATATTTCTTTATTTTATATTGAATACTTACGTGAAATTTACACATAATATTATCAATAGTTACTAACTCATAGCTACATGGATGAGCTCATCATTTATATAGATACAGCTAAAAGTTACTAACTACCATAAGTGTTAAATGAACTGTGTTAAATTTAGTTTTTAGCTGTAACTATTGTTTAATTCAGTTCATTTAATACTGTTACTTTAATCTTCGAATTAATTTTTCATAGATTAAATATTCTATTTTTTTGTAAGTTACATATATTTAACAGATTTAATATTTCTATTATTTAATTTTAATACAAAAATATAAATATATGTTTGATATAATACCTATAAAATGTATATATTTTGTTAATTCTTTAGCAAAGTTTTCTATTTCAAAAAAACGCTTTATTTATTAGTTCAATTATGATATTATGTAGTAAATTAGTAAAAAAAGGAGGTTGTTATTATGTCATATAAAATTACTGACGCATGTGTAAGCTGTGGAGCTTGTGAACCTGAATGTCCAGTTAACGCTATAAGCCAAGGAGATTCACAATTTGTTATTGATGCTGATACTTGCATCGATTGTGGAGCTTGTGCAGGTGTTTGTCCTACAGGAGCACCAGTTGAAGCTTAATTACAACATATTTAAAAACAATCTATTGACTTTCGTCAATAGATTGTTTTTTTCATTTTTTTATTCATCTATATCTTTAAAACCTTCTCCAACAGTTTCATGTACATTATACGTAATTATAAAAGCCGTTTTATCAATTTCTTTTATATGGTTTTTTAATTTTACAAATTGCTTATTACCTAAAACAGTAGTTATAATTTCTTTTTCATCATTAGTATAAGCTCCCTTAGCTGTATAAATCGTTGCTCCTCTCTCCAAATCTTCAATTATAAACCTCTTTATCTCTTCGCCCCTTGAACTAACCACTTCAACTTTTTTACAATTATTAATTCCAGCAATAACTGCATCAACTGTATATCCATTGATAATAACTCCTAGTAAGGCATACATTCCTATTCTAGGACCAAATGCTACCCCTGCGAGTATTGTTATGAAAAAATCTGCTATAAGAAGAGATTTACCTATCTCTAAGTGAAAATACCTATTAAGCATTTTAGCTATTATATCTGTTCCTCCTGTTGATGCATTCTGATTGAACACCATACCCATACCTACGGCCCCAATTAATATACCAAATATTAATTCTAGAAATATATCATTCGTTATGCTCCCACTCATAGGGCAAAGTTTTTCTAATCCCCATATCATGCCAGATAATCCGAAACTAGCATACAATGTCCTTACTCCAAAACTTGACCCTATGAACATAAATCCTACAATAAATAATACAATATTTAATACAAACATTAAAGACCCAATAGTAATACCTGGCATATACTGATTTATAACCATAGCCAGGCCACTAACACCACCTACTGCTAAATTATTTGGTATTAAGAAAAAGTATAGTCCTAACGCTACGAGTGCTATTCCCACAGTTATCAATACATATTCTTTAATAATTGTTTTCATGCTTATTACCCCCTCATTTTAACTTTCATATGTGAATATAACTACAATTAATTTAATGTAATAACTTATAATAACACATTTAAAAATAAAATCTCTCAGCTTAATGGCTAAGAGATTTTATTTCTATTTATATCTGTATACATTACATTATATCATTTCTAGATTTCTTAGATTAAAATTCAGCAGACCCAGTTGTTCTTGGGAATGGAATAACATCTCTTATGTTACTCATACCTGTAATATACATAATTGCTCTTTCAAATCCTAATCCAAATCCAGCATGCTTAGTTCCACCGTATTTTCTTAGTTCTAGGTACCACCAATAATCTTCTTTATTAAGACCACATTCTTCCATCCTAGCTTCTAGAATATCCTGTCTTTCTTCTCTTTGGCTTCCACCTATAATTTCGCCTATTCCTGGTACAAGTAAGTCCATAGCGGCAACCGTCTTACCATCCTCATTTACCCTCATGTAAAAAGATTTTATTTCTTTTGGATAATCAGTTACAAATAGTGGTTTTTTGTATACCTCTTCTGTTAAATATCTTTCATGCTCAGTTTGAAGATCACAGCCCCAAGTTACTGGATACTGAAACTCTTTCCCTGATTTCATTAAAATATCTACAGCTTTAGTATATGTAACCTGACCAAATTCAGAGTTAACAACATTATTTAATCTTTCAATTAAACCTTTATCCACGAAACTGTTGAAGAACTCCATTTCCTCTGGTGCATTTTCCATAACATATTTTATTATGTATTTCATCATATCTTCTGCTAGTTTCATATCATCATTTAAATTTGCAAAAGCTATTTCAGGTTCTACCATCCAAAATTCAGCAGCATGTCTTCCTGTGTTAGAATTCTCTGCCCTAAATGTTGGTCCAAAAGTATAAACACTTCTAAACGCTAATGCAAAAGCCTCTGCTGCTAGTTGCCCACTTACAGTTAAACTAGTTTCTTTACCAAAAAAGTCTTGTGAATAGTCAACCTTTTTGTTTTTGTCCATTGGAATATTACTAAAATCAAGAGTAGAAATTCTAAACATCTCACCTGCACCTTCGCAATCACTCCCCGTAATTATTGGTGTATGAGTATATACAAAATTTCTCTTTTGAAAAAATTCATGAATAGCAAAAGCAGTTAATGAACGTACTCTAAACACTGCAGAAAATGCATTACTTCTTGGTCTTAAATGTGCAATAGTTCTTAAATATTCAAAAGAATGTCTTTTCTTTTGAAGTGGATAATCAGTATCTGACATTCCCTCAACTATTATTTTAGTAGCTTTAAGCTCAAATGGTTGTTTAGCATCTGGTGTTAAAACTAATTTTCCTTCAATAGTAAGTGATGAACTTATAGGTAATTTAGATATTTCTGCAAAGTTCTCTAACTTCTCTTCAAAGACTACTTGAATGTTTTTGAAGAAACTTCCATCATTTACTTCTATAAATCCAAACGCTTTAGATGCTCTTAGCGTTCTTATCCATCCTGAGATAGATACTAGTTGATCTGCATATTTCTCACTACTTCTATAAATTTGTTTCACTAACAATTTTTCCATAAAATTGCCCTCCTTATAATTTAATACTTTTATACATAATAAAAAAAGCCCTTCATCCCATAATAATAAAGGGACGAAAAACTATAATTTCGCCGTGCCACCCAATTTGTCATAAAATATGACCACTCTAATTAGTACAAAATTATATTTCATAATATAATTTGATACTACCCAACAATTAACGGATTGGACCCGTCTAAGCCTACTCTCTAATGATTTCGGTTAGCAACTCAAAGATGTTCTTCAATATAAATTTCGTATTGGCCTCTCACCATCACCAAATCGCTAAAACTACCTTTTATATCTACTCTTCTCGTCGAAGTCTTTACATTTACCTTATAAACACTATTATATGCATTAATTACTTTATATAGACAATTAAATTATAATGTCTTTAATAATAAATGTCAAACTCTTATTATAACTTACCTCATATATATAAATGTCCTATAAAGTAGATCTATTACATAATCTACTTTATAGGATAAAAGTTATAATTTAATTATATAAATATACGTTAAGGAATTATATATCGTCTCGTTCAATTTCCCATGCATCTACTTCTTCTTCATCCTCATCTTCAACTATTTCACCAATAACTGCATCTCTCTTAGCCATTTCTCCTGTAGCTTTGTTTTCAATAACAATGTTAGATGTTACATGTCCATCAACTTCACTGATGAAACTTTTTGCTGTTACATCTCCTTCTACTAAAGAAACTCCCTGCGTAAGTTTTTCTGGGTGGTCAAATGTTATTGGTTTACTGTTTATTCTATCATTCATATATAAACACTCCCTTTCTAAACCTATTTTGTGCATGAAGACTTAGAAATATACTTTGGAAATGTTATCTATTTTTCAAATTTAAAAACATTCTGATAGTATTAATATAATACTTAATTTTCCCCTCTTACTGCGTAAATCCTTCTCCTAACACTTCACGTACATCTGCAACAGTTATAAATGCCTTGGTGTCAATTTCCTTAACCATTTTTTGAAGAGGCAATATTTCATCTTTTCCAACTACTACAAATAATACCTGCTTTTCGCCCTTAGAATACATACCTGTAGCATGTATTCCGGTTACTCCTCTATTTAAATCTTTCATTAGAATTTCTGCTATTTCATTTGAATAATCCGAAATAATAAATACTGCTTTTGAAAAATTTATACCTTCAAGTATACTATCTATTACTTTTGAAACTATATACGTGGATATTAATGCATACATAGCCTTTTCAATTCCAAATACAAAAGCACCTAATAATATTATAGTCGAATCAATTGCTAATATGATTTTGGCAATTGGAACATTTTTCAAATAAACTTTTATAATATTAGCAGCAAGATCTGTTCCCCCAGTACTTGCAGATGCTCTTAATACAAATCCTAAGCCTATCCCAACAAAGACGCCACCAAATATACTAGCTATCAAAAGATCAACCTTCGGTGTTGGTATAAAGCTTGTATAAAACAATGCAAAAGATAGATAAGCTGCAGCAAACATGGATTTACCAACAAATGCTCTTCCCTTAAGTTTTATAGCAATAGCAAGTAGTGGCACATTTACTACCATATTAGTAAACCACAAAGGGATATCTACTCCATAATTCTTAATAGATAAATACTCTATAACAATAGCAAGACCTGATACCCCACCCGTTACTAATTTAAGATTTGCAAAAAACAAGTTTACACCTGCTGCAAGTATTGTAGCTCCAATCATAATATATATATAATTAAAAATATTTTCATTTTTAGTTTCTCTTCTCATCCATCTTATCCTACTTTCTAATTTCTACTTTATACAACTAAAAATTTTTTTTTAATATGTTATTTCCTGACCTGAATATTTTATTTCAACAGTTTTTATATTAATCTTATTCATTCGGCTTGCAAATTGCCTAGTAATATCAACTGCATCTCCGAAATGCATTGGTATAAGTAACCTTGGCTGAATCTTTTTTGCAAAATATTCTCCCCCTACAAAATAAAACTCTTCTAGTCTAGGATCTACTGGGAAAAACGCTATGTCTATCGGTTTTTCTTCTTCCAACTTCTCTATATGTGCCTTAAACAATGATTCAGCAAGTATTTGTTCGTCTAACCTATCTTCTTTCCAGTGCCACCAATTTAGATCTCCAGCATGAAAAATAGTTAATCCATCTACTTTTATTAAAAATGATATTCCAATATCAGTTGAACCATATGCTTTTACGTAAACATCCTTAAATTTTCTTTCGTCACCCTCCTCCATAAAATTATAATTTGACTTATCTTTATCAATTTTTATATCATTACTAAGTATATATTGTATTTTATCATTATATTTTTCCCATTCTAAAATTTTAGGATTATAATGATCCGCATGACTATGGGATGAAAACACATACACATTTTTCTTTTTTTTTATATTTTCAGGTAATAACAATCCTTTTAACTTGTTTTTTATAGGTTCTTTATAATAGTCAAATATCAGAAAATGGTTTTCAGTCTTAACGACAAACCCACTATGGTATATATAGTATATTTTTGCTTCTTTCATAAATTATCGCTCCCTACATTATTGATAGTGTTAACACACTATTTTTATTTTAATTAGATTATATGTAAATTAAATATATAAACTTAAGTTTCCTTTATATACTTACGCCTAAATTATAATATTATACTAAAATTATATACAAACGTAGGTTTCAAGTAAATAAAATTATTAAAATAATATTTTATTATTTTAATAATTCTATGAATATAATTTAAAGTAAGTTTATAATGAGAATATAGTATATCTAATATATTAAATTTTCTTAAAAAGGTGGTTATATTAAATGAAATTTTCTTTTGATCATAATAATATAAATGTTTTGGACTTAGAAAAAAGTATAAAATTTTATAAAGATGCTTTAGGCTTTATAGAAATTAGGCGTCATCATCCATCAGATGGCAGCTTTACTCTTGCATTTTTAGGTGATGAAACAACCGAGCATAAGCTAGAACTTACTTGTATGAAAGATAGAACAGAACCATATAATTTAGGTGAAAATGAATTTCATCTTGCTGTAGTTGCAGATAATTTTGATGAAGCTTATGCACATCATAAAAAAATGGGCTGCATATGTTATGAAAATAAACCTATGGGAATTTATTTTATTATGGACCCAGATGGCTACTGGACAGAGATTATTCCAAAAAAATAGTAACATTAAATTAAAGATTTAAAGATATCATTGACTTCAAAAGGAATTATATACTCCTTTTGAAGTTTTTTTATTCTCATTTTCCTAATGTACACCTCTTAATCATATAACAGAAATTAATTATTAAATTATACTATAACTATTTTAATCTAATTTAAATAATAATAAATCAGTAAAAATCTAATTAATTTGTCTAAAAAGCTAAATAAATTATAACTTTGTTCGAAGATTATTATATGGCATTATTTTAATTTCAGAATATAAACTTTGTTTACATACCGTTATATTATGATGTAAACTGCAATAGTAGGAGGATTTTATGAATATTTTTTCAGTTATATTTTTATTAATAAGTTTTGGCTCACTGATAGTTGCATTCATCTTAGAAGGTGGAAGTCCTATTATGCTTGCAGCTGGAAGTGCCGCTATGATAGTATTTGGAGGTACAATTGGATCCGTAGGTCTTGGTACTTCTCCTAAAAAACTAGCGAATATCCCAGCAATGCTTAAACTTATATTCACAGCTAAAGAAAAGGATTTGGTAGAAATCGTGAGTTATTTTAAACAATTATCCTTTAAAACTAGAAAAGAGGGATTACTAAGTATTGAGGGAGAAATAACTGACGAATTAGACCCATTTATAAAAAAAAGTTTACAACTAGTAGTTGATGGTGTAGACCCACAGATGGTAAAAACTATACTAGAATTCGAACTTGAGTCCACATATGATAGGCATAAAGAAAATGCTGCAATCTTTGAATCAGCAGGTGGATTTGCACCTACCATGGGTGTTATAGGTACAGTTATGGGTCTAGTTCAAGTTTTAAGCAATCTTTCTGACCCATCTATTCTAGGGGAAAAAATAGCCGTTGCATTTATAGCTACTTTGTATGGTGTTGGGTCTGCAAACTTAATATTTCTTCCTCTAGCTTCAAGATTAAATGATTTAAATAATGAAGAAATTAAAGAAAAGCAATTAATAATTGAAGCTGTTCTTCTTATGCAAGAAGGTGCAAACCCTAATATCTTAGCCGAGAAATTAAAAGGGTTCCTTGATAAAAAACAAGCACGAAAATTTGATGAAATAGATAATGGAGGAGCAGCATAATGAAGAAAAGGAGGGAAAATAAGGAAGCTAGTAATGATAGATGGCTTTTAACTTATTCAGACTTAATAACTTTACTTATGATATTTTTTGTTATTATGTATGCATCAAGTAATGCAGACACTACTAAATACAAACAATTATCTCAATCACTTAATGCAGCTTTTAATGGTAGTAATGGTAAAAGTATTATTGGAGATGGATCTGGTGTAAGTGTTTTAGATTCGAGCGGAAGTGTACCTGCTAAACAATCAGTAGATACTAAGGCTTCAGAATATGCTAATGCATTAGAATCAAATAATATGGAAAACATTAAAAAAAATGTTGATAATTATTTGAAAACTAATGGCTTAGCCAGTAACGTCTCTACTAAAATTGATGAGAGAGGACTTGCGGTAAGTCTTAGAACTTCACTGCTCTTTGATGTTGGTGCAGCAGATGTTAAAGAAGTGTCGACTAAAAAGCTAATTAGCATAGGTAAAATACTAAATCACGTTAATAATTATGTAAG
>ERZ1463035.35-NODE-35-length-28570-cov-38.560161_pt1 | contig 28570 bp, 38 predicted proteins | sample MGYA00564486_ERZ1463035 | MGnify/ENA primary metagenome ERZ1463035 (study PRJEB39244, sample SAMEA3635149) | Helicobacter pylori | study: EMG produced TPA metagenomics assembly of PRJEB11511 data set (Assembly of a 5300-year-old Helicobacter pylori... | reverse complement strand
CTTAAGTTATATAAGGTTATAATAATACAACTTAAAAGGTTAAAGCCTTTTAAGAATTCTTAACAACAAAAGGAACGACAATGCAGTTATTAGAATTAGCGGAGCTCACAGAGCATATAAACACAGCTATTAGCGCTAAAAGATCGGAATTTATGAAAATTAACGGCGCAAGTGTTAGCGAGTGTTTTACGGAGTTTAGCGCGGAAAATGATGGAGAGGTGGCGATATTCTTTTCATTAGTTTTTACTTATGAAAACGCCCGAAAAGAGATTTTTATAACAGAAAACAAAAGATGCGTTACCACAGACAGATTGACTTTAACAGATTTGTTTAAAAACTTAATAGTAAATGAGCTAGAACATAAAATAGAGCTTTTTACAGACAGAATTAGCCCTTATTTGGATTAAAAAAATAGCGTGGTTTATATTATAATAAGCCACGCTAAACAAAGAAAGAGAGGATAATCAGGGATGAAAATTTTCATAACATTAAGTGAGCTTGAAGCCTTGTGTTGGCATTTGTTAACAATGCATGCAAGTAAAAGGCTATGTGGATTATTACAGACTTCACAGAGAGCTTGAGAGAATGATGGGCGTGGCGGAATTTCATTTTTTAGATAAAAACAAAGACAAAAAGAATCGCTAACATTTAGAAGCTATAATGGAATGATAGAAACGCTAACGAAGAAAATCAAAGAAACAAAGGAGCAAAGGAGCAATAATGAAACGATTTAAGTATAAAGAGCTATCCGCATTGGATACAGAGAGAAAAAGGAAGGCTTATGGCCTGGAGTTGCTAGAGTATTACAAGCTAAAAAAAGGATACCCATGCTATTATGTGTGTAAAATGAGCGCTTATTTAAAAGTGCTAGAGGTAACCTTTACAGATTGGAGAGGACGCACTTTAGAGAAGCTATTTTTTAGCGACTATGTCAATTTGATTGAAACCATGCCAACGATAATCAAAAGAAAGAAATGAATTATTATGAGCCTACATTCTTTAGAATGTGGGTCTATGGAGAGCAAAGAAAAATAAAAGAATTATGATTGAATATAGCAAAAAATACGAACAAGACCTAGCGAGTTTAAAATTAACTGAGCAGGAAAAAGAAGTGTTAAATGGAATAGGGCTTGGCACATTACCGCCGAAAAATTTAGGGCGTGATGATATAATCCTACTTCAAAGCATAGACTCACGACATTATGAACTTTACTTTACCGAAGAGCATAGATTAGAAAAAATAACAAATGTTGGCACTAGAAACTACCTGTCCAATATAGGGTTTAACAAGCGCTATTTTGACGATTTACATATTCTAATGATGAAGAAAGTGTTTGAAAAAGATGAGCCTAAATGGAGATTGATAGACAACATTTGGCATTACAATGAATACGATAAGAGCGAGTGGAGCATCTTATATCAATATTACCGAGATTATCACAAGGTTAAAAAGATAAAAATAAACAGCACAACCGAGCTAAAATTACCGCCATTACACGCCGAACTTTTTTACAATGTTTTCAATGATAATCTATCCATTGAATACATGGCAGTCAAGGTGAAGCGTTTATTAAGCGGTATCACAAAGGCGAACACTTATACGATACTGCGTGGCATAGGTGGGACTGGTAAGAGCCTTTTTTTGAACTATCTATCCACGCTTATAGGGTTAAATCAAAGCAAAACGCTAAACCATAAAGACCTACTAAGCTCGTTTAATGGCGCATTGTATCGTGGCGTGATTTTAACGATAGAGGAATTGCCAGGTAATCTATATGAAGCGAACGCGCTCATGCGAACCTTGAAAGAATATGTAGCCAACGAGCGCATCACTATACGCCGAAAATTTATGGAAAACATTACCGCTAAAAACTACACTAATTTTTTTATTACCACGAATTATTTTGATCTTTATGAAACAATGGCAGAGCGTAGGCATTGTGAAGTGGTAAGCCGAGATGTTAAGCTACTTGATAAGCCCTTATTTAAAAAGCTAGATGATAATAAAATAGACTTTATAGAAGCCTTGTTATACGAAGCCCCCTTATTTTTTAAATCCCTACTAGAATGGGAAAGCACACGATTTAACTTTAATTCTAAATTTATCAGCCCTACTATAATCAATTACAAGCAAGTTAGAAGTCAATCAGACCTTAAAGTGAAACAGCTAATTGAAGCCTTATTAAGCCACGATTATGATGCCATTCTAAACTTTAACGACCTAGAGATGAATACGCTAACTTTATTGACCCATTACGACCAAGAAACAGAGAGGTTTTCAATACCTTACGAAGTAGCAAAAGAGCACTACATGCTAATGGATAACCTAGATTTATTATTAGACAATGAAGTTATTGTTAAATAATTAAGCTAAAATTAAGCTAAATAAGTTTATAATAATATTAAGTTTTAAGAGGATAAAATCAATTAAAACTAACATTAAAACAAAGGAGCAACGATGATTGGGAAATACCCATTAGTAGAGAATATCACAAGCGAAGTTCTGCTTGGATATGTGTTTAAAGACAAAGTTAAGGCGCAAGAGGAATGGTTTGATACGCCTTTTAAACAAGTAATTCTTTATAATTTGTTAGTGGATAAGCATGGGCTGATTAACAGAGATGCACTAAAAAGCTTATACCTAGAATTTAAAGGCTTGACTAAAGTGCATGGAAAGCGTTATAGCCATAGCAAAATGGGAGCGCGTAGAACAAAGCTTATAAGCTACATTGCTAATCGTAAGCTTAAGTGTCTTTACTTGTCATGGTTAAAAGTAAGGGGATTAAAGTGGAATGATATTGGTAATGCCCTAAAAGACTTAATGAAGCATTGCGCTATTGAAGCGCTAGAAACCAATGAAACAATGGAGAAAATCAGTGAATAATGCCGACTTGTTTTGGGATAGGTTTGAAGCGATAGCGTGGGTAATCAATGAAAGCAGCGCATGCGTGGATTATATTGATACATTCGCTCCCTATGATTTAGAGTTAATGAGCGAGTATGATATGTATTTAGGCGAGCCTGGTAAATACAAAGATGAAGTAATCGTTCTATCTAGGTGGTATAAAGAACACCAAGATAAAGAAGACAGCGTAGGGGTTTATGATTTTTTCAAGTTAGCGTTTAATCAGCAACTATTAGACAAGGCTTTAAATGTAGGCAGTGATGAAGCCATAGCCGACTTTTTGAAACACGCCTACGCTAAAAGCAATGTTAAAACTACCGACCACGATTTGAGTATTGATATAGAAGTCATACACGACATTATGAATGAGAAACAACAAGAAGGATTAAAAGATGGAAATCATTGAACAAGATTTAGGCAAGGCTTATTATCAAAAGTTACTTGATATTAGAGAGCTGCCCATAGGGCATAGTGTTTTCTTTCTAATCATAGAAGCAAAAAAGGAAATCAAAAACGAAATGGGGCAAATCTTTTTTATCAATAATGGATTAGAAGCCCCATTAGACAAGGCTAGCGATTTTGATCATCTTAAGAATTTAAGTAAAAAAGCATTCTTTTTTAACAATACCCTATTCAATAACGCCTTTAATAATGGGGTAATCAAAGAGGGCGATTTGATTAAGATAACCAAGAAAGCTAATGTGGGTGATGTGGTGCAACAAAAACATGGCAAGAAAAAGATTAATTATTTTGACTACAAGATAACCATTTGTAATAAGAGCTTGACAATGGAGCAATTAGCCGAGCTAAAAGACCATTACGACAGCACAGATAGTGATTACCTAGACTTGCCGATACCAGACAAAGAGTTGCCAGAAGACTATGAAATACCGCTTTAATCAGCGGTAGCTAAAATAACAAAGGAGCAAATATAAAAAAATGGAGATAATTGAAGTATTACTACCCCATGAGTGAATAATTGCAAAAGGAGAAACAATGAAAAAAGAAGTAGCAGAGATAGAAAACGCTATTCAACATTTAAAAAATGGGGGGTTAGCATGCTAATCATAGAACAAGAAGTGGATTTAATCGTAGTTGAGCCACTCCCTTTTGACAAGAGCCGACAAGTATTGATTGATGCGGACAGCCTAATCTACATGGCTTGTCATGGCAATGATGATATAAGCGCATTTAACAATGCTATCGGCGTGTTTAAAGACAGCGTGGAGCACATTATTAGAACTTGTAATGGCGGATCTAATACCTTATTTCTTACAGGCAACCCAAGAGAAAAAGGGATTAACTTTAGGAAAATTATCAGCCAAGAATACAAGGCTAACCGCACCATAAAGCCTAACATTTTCAAAGAAGTAAAAGAGTGGGTGATTGATAATTCACACAAAGAACTAGGCGCTAAAGTGGAATGCGGTATTTTTGTAGAAGCGGATGACCTTATTATAGATAGGGCTAACAAGAATAAAAACAGCGTTATCGCTTGTATTGACAAAGACATTATAGGCAACGCATGCACGCTATGCTTTAATTATAGGTGTAATGAATTTATTGAGAGCAACGAATTAGAAGCGAGTGTGTTTGAGCTGAAGCAATGTATCATAGGCGATGCCACAGACAACATTAAGGGCATCAATAAAATAGGCGAGAAAAAGACCGAAGCATTATTCCAGCCTTATTTAGAACGATTTAAGCAAGGCGAGTTTAATAACAGCAAAGCCCTATTGAGAGAAGCCCTTTTTAATGAAGTGGTGTTAAGATTATACCAAGCGCAATATGGTGAGCTACAAGGCTATATTAAAGCGGTAGAAACGATGCAACTAGTCAGCCTTAAACAATACAAGGGCGGAGCCATTAGACTTTTCACGCCCACACTTTTCAAATTTGAAAGAGAGATTGAATTATTACAAGGAGCAAAAAGAGATGAACAAGGGAACTAAAATCAGCAGTGAAGTTTTGACTAATTTAGTCAGACTTTACCTACTAAAGCACGAGCAGTTAGACGAACACAACACCGCATTTTGTTATTGTTGCAATGAAAACAATGGCAGAATGGGATTAACTATTAGTCTTACTTATAAGCAAGGCGATAGAGCGCCAAGCCTTATTAGGATAGACTTAAAAATGCTAAAAGCGTTAGTGATTGATGCGGTAGTAGAAGTCAAAGAGAGCAACCAATCCTATTATAGAAGCGTGGGTTTAGAAAATGGAAAATGAATTACTAGAAGCAACCACGCACTCGCCTTATTATTACAAGCTACAAAAATACTTACAAAGGCGAGCCATTATAAGAGAATACAGCGAAGCTTGCTTGGGCGATTTGGTCGAACATTTAGACAGCGTGGAGTTAGAGAAAGCCACGCTAACGCTAACCTTTAAAGACAGCGAAAGCCTGAAAAAATACGAGCAAGACAAGGACGATTTTTACTTGCCACGATTTAGAGAGATATACCTTGATGCGAAGCGAATGATAGAAAAGCTTGGCATAGAAGCGCATTTTCATTTCACTAATATAGAAGCGAAAATAAAGCCTAAAAAAGAGCCACTTAAACGCACCATTTTCTACACACGAAAGCCACGCATTATTAACATGGATTTGACTAACCACCACGACTTCACACGCAAAGTTTTTGCAAAAATGATTCAGAAAAACAACGACAGAGTGATAGAGCAAAATACCTAATGGCAAGCATAGAATTATTACCCACACAGATTGATTGTATCGAGCAAGGTTTAGCGATACTACAAAAGCATGGGTGGGTTTATTATGCTATGCAAGAACGCACTGGTAAGACCTTGACAGCCCTTGTTAGCGCGTTTAAATTTAACCCCACCGCATCCATTGTTATTTACACAAAGAAGCGCGCCTTACAAGGTTGGCAAGAATGGATAAGCCACGATGAGTTTAAAGATAAAGACATTACCCTTATAAATTACGAAGCCAACTATACTCACAAAAAGAGCTATGATATAGCGATACTAGATGAGAGCCACAATTACATTTCAAGTTACCCCAAGCCTAGCGTTACTTTAAAAAAGATATTCCCTATTGTGATGAATTGCCACATTATCTATTGTAGTGCCACGCCATGCGCAGAGAGTTATAGTAAGCTATTCTATCAATTGTTTTTATGTAGGTATAGCCCCTTTAGTTATGGTAAGTTTAAGTCTTTTTATCAGTGGCACAGACTTTATGGCATACATTTTCAAAGGCATATTAATGGCTTACTAATGAATGATTATAGCAAGACCCAAGATGATAAGGTGTTAAAAGCGATTGAGCCTTATTTTGTCAGAGCGAAACGAAACTTCACTTATGAGCCACGAGACATCCTTATTGAATGCGAATACACCGCCGAACAAAAGAAACTAATCAAGCTAATATTAAAAGGCGGACTTGAAAACTATGTTAGCGGTGGGGTCAGCTATAATAAGGTAGTAGATACTAAATTAAAAGAGATGTTAGCGATATGGCAGATTGAAGGAGGCACGCTTATTTGTGATGAAGGCATTCTGTCCATACCTACCAATAAAGTCAAAGCTATTACCAGTAAAGATGCGGTTACATTTTGTTATTTTAAAGCCGAAGCCGAACGACTTAAGGGCATTGCTAATGTGTATCACTACACTAAACATAGCGAAGGCATAGACTTATCAGCGCACGACAAGGCTTACATTTATACGCCAACATTTAGCGCCACTAAATACAGCCAAGTAAGGAGTAGATTGAGCCGATTTGATAGAAATAAGCCGATTGATATAATGTGGTTACACAATGGCGAAAATAGTGTATGCTATCAAATATACCAGGCAGTGTATAATAAGAACAAAAAATTCACGCTTAAGCTATTTAGTGAGAGCGATGAGTATAAACAAATAAGACAAGGATTATTAAATGCTTGAACGAGATTTTCAAAAGAAGATTATAGCTTACCTAAAAGAAAACAAGATTTACCACTTTAAAACGATAGCGACTAATAAAAAAGGCACTCCAGATATTATCGGTTGCTATAATGGTAAGTTTTTTGGCATAGAATGTAAATCCGAAAAGGGAAGGATTAGCGATTGGCAACTACGAGCGCATAAGGATATATTAGAAAGCGGTGGCAATGTGATTGTCATGTTCGCTAATGAAAACTACAAAACCACACTAGACGAATTTTTTGATAACGATTTTTGATTATATTAAGCTAAATTTTAGTTTTATTATGATAATTTTATTAAACAAATTAAAACAAAGGAGCAGTGATGCTAGGTTTAGAGAAACAACAAGACCACAACAACAACACACAACTAGGCGAGTGCGAGTGTGAAAAAGTGAGCCATGTTTGGCTATGGGCGATTTTGTTTATGGTAGTGATATTTATATGCATGGTGGAGTGGTAAGATGGAAGAGCTAGAAATAGACACAAAAGACAAAAATGTAAGTCAAAAGTTACTCTACAACTACATTCTTAACAAGATGAAAAAAGAAAAACAAGTGCAAGTTGTGATCTGCCTAAATGAGATTAAGAAATTATTTTCGCTTTGGGGTAGAAGTGCCAGACCTTATCAAGCAATATCTAGCCTTAACAATAGTGGAGTGGCCTCACTTGAAAAGATGAGTAAAAGTAGTATAGTTTATAAAGCCACGATATTGAGAGACAGCGCATTAGGGTGGCTTACTAAAGAGCAAAAAGAAGTCTTGCTATTCTTAAAAAGCAAAGATGATAATTTTAGCGCAGACGCACTATCCCATAGGCTAGCCATAGAATACTATAAGCTTGTTGAGGCGCTAAAAGGATTAAAAAAGAATGGTTTAGTGGACTTGTCAATAAGGAATAACGATAAAGGCAATTACTATTTTGTATCCAATACCGCCAGTGGGGTAAGAGAAGGTAGGGTAGTGTATTTTTTTAGAGATAGAGAAACAAGAGAAAAAGAGAAAAAAGAAAAGAAAATTCGCACTTATTCTATGGATAGAAATAACACCCTTGCTGGGAAGATTAAGAGCAACAAAGAAAAAGAAGCCGACATTAAACAATATGGCGTGAGTGTGGATGATAATTGTTTAATCAAGTTTTCTAGTTTTGAACGCACTTGCCAATCTATCTATAAAAAGCTATGTGAAATCGCTGACGAATTAGGCGTTTTAGCAGACTTAAAAGCCAAGTTTATGGAAGCAACAAAGCGAGCGAAAACAGAAATAGTGGGCAATAACAAATTCTATTACAAAGATAAATTCCCATTAACCTTTGGCAAGCATGGTTTATATTTAGTGAGCGTTATTTTCACTAGGGCTTACTATTTTGACTACGCCAAGCAAGAAATGGCAGAGGCAGTAGGGATAGAAAAAATCGCATGCAATATCATAAGAGTAGCGCAATTCAAACAAGGAGTAACCAATGAAAATTAAAGCGATTATGTTAGGATTAGCAGTGAGTGGCTTATTGAGTTTAGCCATAGCAGATGATAATTTAGATATAGAAAATGAGAGTTTGGAACAGAAACAAGCGAACATTGACAGACTAAACATTAACCCGCTAAACCCAGAATTGATTAAAGGTTTAGCAAAGGCAATGATAAGGATTGATGATAGCTTAAAAGAAAACAACAGGGTTACACAAAGCAACTATGCCGAAATAGGACTTTTGATACAAGGAGTTCAGCAATTAAGAAAAGAAGTCAAAGCGCTAAAAGAAGAAGTCAAAGCGCTAAAAAAATAAGCGACTAATCTAAAACAAGCCAAGAAATAATCCACAAAAAAGCCCCTATTTGATAAGGGGCTTCCTTGCTTTAAAAAACAAACGATACCGAACTATAACATATCTTCATTATTTTAGTATAATCATACTATGAGCATGAAAAGTAAAAGCAACGATGAAGTCAATATCATACAAGAGTACAAAAAGATATACGATGAGTGCGAAGTAAAAGATAAAATCAAAATACTAGGCAACATTCAAAAGTATCAAGTAGATATGCTAAAGATTAAAACGATGATACAACTTCAGCAAATAAGAGAGCAGTCAAGCAACTATATACAAACCGAGATAAATGATAAGGGCGAAGTGGTAGAGAAAACCAAGAAGCCACAAAATAAAATAAAGATAGAATTCACTAACTATAAACGCAACGATGAAAAATAGGCGCATAGAAAAAACGATACAAGTTCAGCATTGTTTTAAACACATACTAGATGACCGCTACACTTACCTATGTTACTATGGTGGGCGTGGTGGTGGCAAGAGTGAAAGCATAGCGCAGATGCTTGTTATACGAGCTTACACCGAGCCACGATTGAGAATACTATGCATGCGTGAAACACAAAACACCATAGCCGACAGCGTTAAATCTATACTAGAGAAGTGGATACATGCGCTAGAATTGAGCAGTGAATTTAGAATTAAAACCGATAAGATAGAAGCCAACAATGGAAGCACCTTTTTATTTAAGGGCATGCAAGAGTACAACGCTGGTAACATTAAATCGATAGCCGACATTAATATTACTTGGATTGAAGAGGCGCAATTTTTTAGCGAGCGTTCATGGGAGTTATTAGTGCCTAGCGTTATAAGAGCTAAGAACCCCAAGATTATCTTATCGCTAAACCCCACCACAGCAGACGACATTGCATATAAGACCTTTATAGGCAACATACCCCCCCCTAAAAGCTATGTTAAGTGTATCAACTACTATGATAACCCTTTTTTCAAAGACAGCGCCCTAGACGAAAAACGCAAGCATGATGAAAAAACGATGCCCTATACAGAGTATCAGCACACATGGTTAGGGGCGTTACGAACTAAGAGCGACATTAGCATCTTTAAGAACATAGACTTCAGGTGCGATGAGGTCTTCTTAAGAGAAAACTATATTCAGCTACTAATCGCATGCGACCCAGCCACTACTAATAAAGACTATTCAAACGAATATGGCGTGGTGGTAATGGGGTTAAAACATGATGGCGTTATCCATTTGATAGAAGACGCAAGCGGTAGTTTCAGTCCTAGTGAATTTTGCATGCGAGTGAGCGAGCTGTATCGTAGATACCACGCCGAAATGGTAGTGATAGAGACTAACAATGGGGGCGACTTTTTAAAAGCCACGCTATTATTACACGACCCTATTTTAAATGTATTTGAAGTGAGAGCAAGCACAGACAAGATAAGGCGAAGCTTACCCATAGCAAGTTTAGGTTATATGAATAGACTTAAACACTTAGGGCATAGCAATGGTGATGATAAGAAAATCATACGACAAATGGAATTGATGAGCTTACAAGGTTACAATGGGTTTCGTGGCGAAAGCCCAGACAGGCTAGATGCTTATGTGTGGGGTTGCTATGTTTTAGCTAATCTTAACTTTAAAGACACAGAGGGCAGTTTCTTTAATCAGCCCCTAAATATACAAGAGCGCTACTTTATAATCCAAGATGACATTTATTTTATTAGTTACTTAAAAGACACTATTGGAGTGATTAAATGTAGAGTAGGCAAGAATAAGATATTACAGAAAGCGGTATATATTGTTGATGCGTTTTGCTTAAATGAAATATTTGAACCAACGAAGATAAGCGATGCGAGCGATATATTCATAAGAGACATCCCCGCTAATCATTACCTTATAAGCGAAACCACGCAGTATTTTAGCGACCGCTTTACTAATATCCATTTATACAAGCAAAAAAAGAATAACACCGCAGAGCTAATTTACACCACTTCACACAACACCAACAACGCCAACAATGATGACCGCATGATAAAGTTAAATGAGAACATAAAAAAGAACCTTGTAGTCGTGGATACAATGGAGAGCAAATTCACACCTAGCACTTACAATGGGGATTTTGGTAATTTACTTGATAATTCTTTAATTAAATACTACCCTACAACTAAAGCATACTACCCATTGTTAGACTTGCTTTACGATACCACGCAATTATTGTTATAAGGCAATACCATGACAGCACATAACGACATACACAGCTTTAGCAACGAAGTTCATTTAGAATGGATAAACAACCGCATGTTAGTTGTATTTTTAAATGAAGTCATCATTTGTAATATATCCATACCGAAAGGGTTTATTACAGACGGAGCTACGATACCCAAGCTATTTTGGAATATATTAAGCCCATTTGGTAGATTTTTCAAATCATGCGCACTACATGATTACATTTGCATAATGGCAAAATTACATAACAACGAAGCCCCTAATTTGAAAGAGGGCATTAACATAGCCACACAATACAGAAAAAGAGCCGATAACTTGCTATCATTATCTATGAAACAACAAGGGATTAAATTGTGGCGTAGGTTACTCATTATGGCCAATGTTAGAGCCTATACATTCTTTACCTTTAGTGTAGGGCATCGCATCTATAAGCACAAATTCAAAATAGAGAGCTACTATGAAACGATGCTAAACGACAATGATATTAAAGCACAAATAATGAGCGTTAGTTTAGACTTTTTAGACAGCGTTATTAAAGGTTTAAAAGGGTAATCATGGGATTTTTTAGTTGGCTAGGTTTTGGCAATAACAACAACTTCAATCAGGCCTACCCTAACAATGGGGTAGGAACAGAGAATTCTAGTAATGAATTGACTTATTGGGAATGTAAAGAGATATTTAGGAAACACGCTCTCGGCAAAAGACTTGCTTTAGCTTTACCCACATTTTCATTATCAAGTGAGAGAAAAATCACAATCAAGGACACGCCACCAGAAGTGGTGGAGCTTTACAAACAAGCAGTCAATAAGTTAAACATTATTGACAATGTGAAACGATTTTTAAGCTTGACAAGAGCTTATGGCATGTGCGCTCTTTATGTGGCATGCGATAACAAAGCCCCTAATGAAGTTTTAACATTTGATGATATATGGAACAAGACCATTAGTTTAAATGTTTTAGACCCCTTAAACATAGCTGGCGTTTTTGTCAATCAAGACCCTACTAGCGTGAAGTTTCAAAAAGTAGAAACCATAATGATAAATGGCAAAATAACCAATCCTAAAAGGGCATTAGTTTTACAAAACGATTATCCGCTTTATCTTATGTTTTCTGGCAGTAACTTTAGCTTTGGTGGCGCTAGCATTTATCAAAACATGCAGAATTTGTTAGAAGGTTGGGAAACTTGTATCAGAGCTTTAAGTCGCATTTGTATTAAGGCTGGAAGTATCATTCTTAAAAGTGGCAGTAGCGCGCATGCGAGTGGCGTGAATTTATCAGCGATGCAACGAAACCTACAAATCATAAACAGCCTACAAACTGATGGCATCGCTAACATAGACACCGAAAGTAGCACAGAGTTTTTTTCGCTTACAGGTGTGGTGGAGCTAGATAAGATTTTGCAGAACTTCAATAACAGCATAGCCCTAGCGTTAGCAGACACGCCCATGCCGATTTTATTGAATGCGAAGCTATCTAATGGATTAAACGATGGGACAGAGGATATGAAGACAATCATTATGGCAGTTGAGAGCTACCGAACGACTTATTTGCAGAAAGTGTTTAACTTTTTAGACCCATTGATAATGGCGTATGCGTGGAATGAAAACGAACTAATCAAGCTAAAACGAAACTACTATGAGAAGTTTAAGCGCATGGGATTAAAGGAAATGTTTAGTTTTTTTAGGAATGGGTTTAGTTACGAATGGGGTAGCCTATATCCCATTAACGAAAAAGAGAAACTAGAAACCGACAATATGAAAATGAACTTACTCATGGGGGCTAGGGAGCTAGGCGCTAACATTAGCGACTTAAACCAAGAATTACAAAAAATGAATATCTTTAGCACGAACATGGATTTAATGGGCACTAAAGAATACGACGACTTGCTAAGAGATGAGCAAAATACAGAAATGCTAAAACAAAGTAATAGTATTTGATAAGAATAACAGACAGGGATAGAGAGGAGAAACTATCCCTAGTAGGCAAGGTTTAGAATGAAAAGATTTAAAAGAATGTGAGGAACTCAAAACTAAATCAAAAAAAGGAATATCTATGGCTACCAAATGCGCCTATACACCTACTAGGAGCAAATGCTATGGCTACACTCACCCCATGCGAGCATTATACAACAAAAAAGGCAAATGATGAATACAGACAGACAAGATTATAACCAATACAACCTTTTAACACCGCTTGCCTATGGGGGAGTAGCAGAGTATAATAAATCTAATCAAAAGAAGCAAAATGCGCAAATAAGACAGCTAGTAAGGGAATTGCAATTAAGCCCCAGCAAAGACAAATTACAGCAGACCTACACGCTTATATTAGCGAGCATTATCTTACAAAACACGAGCATGTTAAAAGAAATTTACACACGCTATATCAACACACAATACAAGACAAGCAACCCCACGCTAACTAAATACGAAATAGATTTAATCGCAGACAAGTTATACGAAGTCTATCAAATACGCAAAGAATATACCAATGAACGCCTAAAAGACATGGTAAAAAAAGACTACAACACCCAATTAGCATTACTAGGTGGGATTATGGTAGGGAGCAGGAACGCGCTTAAGAGTATAAAAGACAGCGTGAAAACATTACAATTAAACGCCGACAACATGCTAGATGATAGCATTCATAGACTGCGCGCGGATTTGACAACCACGACAGCAAAGGAATATGGAGCATTCGGTTATATATGGAAAAATCAGCAAGACTTTAGGGTCGTGGGCAATCCGCATGGAATATACCCCATTGTGAGAAACCCAATCACGCATGGTAACCACTGGGACAGACAAGACAAGCTATATCTATACGAATACGCACCAAGTAAGATTAAGCAGCAATTAAGACAGCGTGGCATAAAATTTGAATTAGATAAGGACTTATTAGACGGAAGCCCGGGCGAGCCTTATGGGTGTAGATGCTACCGAATAAATGTTTTCAATGTAGAAAATATAAAGTAGGGCTTGACAAATAATTAATTTTTTGTTAGTATTATTAAACAAATTAAAACGAAGGAGCAGTTATGAATGTATTCAAGCGAGACCACAATATTTTGAAATATAAGGGCTTGATAGAGTTAAGTGAGAGAAATGAGAAATTCGCAAGGTATTGTGAAATTATAAAAGAAAAAATCAGTAAAAGCCCTTATTTTGTCAATATGGGCGATAACGATTTTAATAGAGTAGGTTACTTTTATTTTCAAAGACAACAAAACAGCAAAAAAGATGTTATCTACATAGAGTTCAAAGACACCGCCGAACTCTACAAATTAGCGCTATCAGCAAAGCTTAAAAAATTAGACATAGCAGAAATTGATACGCTATGCGAAGTTTTTTTTAGTGATGATGAAATTGAAAATGCAGTTTCAGATTTTGAAAGCACGATTAAACAAATGCTAGAAGCATGCGGAATTAACTATGAAATCGCAAGGATTAAGGATTAAGGAGAGACAATGATAAGCAGAAAAAACGAAGCGCACTATAACGAGTCTTTTATCCAGTATTTTAAACCTAAAAAGCTAGAAGTAACCAATGATAATAAGCTTCTAGTAAAGACATTAAAGAGGATTGATAAGGGCGAAATAAAACTTCAAATCCATTGGAATGTAACACCTAGGAAATACAGAAATGTGGTTGCGGAATACCATGACAACAACAACTTCATCGCCGAATTTATCAATTCAATCGCAAGCGTGGAGATAAAAGTGCCATTCAATGCTTATAGGCGCTTATTTTTAAAGTTAGTAAATCTAACCCCCATTAAAACAAAAGAGATAATCTATTTAAAAAATAGCGATTTTGTAGTGGATGGCGATTATTGTTTAGTTAAAAATAAATACCTACTATTCATTCCACTATTCGCCGAAGCCAAAGGCATTCCCAAAGATGATAGATTATTCATGGAAGGCATGCTTACGAAAGGGGTTAGAAAGGACACAGAATTAAATAAGAGACAAGCAGTATCCATTTTTCACATTAGAGCGATGAAGGAGCTAGGTTATTTTGGATACGACAGAGCGCAAATGCGACTCCATTTCTTTCTATATTTGACAGGGTTAGAGTTGCATGATTTAGCAAAAACGATGACGCTAATAAGCATGGCGCCAGAAACAAGACACAAGCTAGGATTTATTAGATAGCACCCTATTTAGCATTGGCTTATTTGATTTATTTTATTGTTTTTGCTTTACATTGCTATAAAATTATAGTATCGTAAGAGCATGACAATAGAGACGCTAATTTTAAACGCTTATAAGAGTGGTGAGCTTGTTGGAACTACACTAACCACTTATGGGGCTTACATGCCCTTAAGAGTGAGTGGAGTAGGTTATACAATCAGAGCCACGAAAGACAGCGAAAACAAAGACTACTTTTATCTATCCAAGCGTGATGATAGCTTCCTAAAATTAGAACAAGAAGTGATAGGCTTGCCTATAATAATCAATCACCCCCTTGACAAAGCAAAAGACAACAATGAAAACTCAAGGCGATTTTTAACACTCAATAACTTCAAAGAAAACGCTATAATAGGCGTGTGTTTAAACGCTTACGAAAAAGACAATGAATTATGGGCTTTAGCTAAAATCTATGATATAGAAGCAGTGTTGGATTTGTTAAACAATGAAAAATCAACAAGCCCTGCGGTTTATTGTTATTACGAAAAAGACAACGCAGTCATAGTGGATAAGCCAATGCTACTCAATCATTTAGCTATAGTGGAGCAAGGGCATTGGGATAAAGATAATCGCAAATCCATTGACAACAGAAAGCTGAACATACTAGACTTAAAGGACGACAAAATGAAACAAGCGTTACAAGACAATAGCATAAGCCCATGTTTAGTGGATGATTATCGTTACCTAAATAAGGGCATACCGAACTTTTTTGACTATAATATCAAAGACAAGAATGAAGCAAAGGAAAGACAAGATGAAAAAGAAAACCTAGCCGATAAAATTGAAAAAGACAAACAAGACAGCGATGAGTTAAAAAATAGCGAAATTGACACAAAGGATACACAAATGAGCGATGCTCCATTAGAAACACTAGACAAGGATAAAAAAGCCATGAGTGAAGCAATTAAAAAAGACATTGAAAAAGACAAAGAAAACCTCGCAAGAATAGAAGCCGATGAAAGTGAAAAAGGCTACGAAAAAGACGATGGCAAAAAAGCAGAAAACCTTGACAAAGAAATCGCTAAAGATAAAGTGAGCGGTAATGATGATAAGCTTTATGAAGAAGATGATAGGGTTAAACGAGACAAAGAACGAGACGATGCCCTCCGTGATAAAGAAAAAGCCAAAGATGATGCATGCATGGTAAGAGCGGACGAGGATACCATAGGCGACGATGAGGAATATGGGGATGAGGATAAGTTAAGAGACGAAATACTCGGCGTTATGGAAGAGTTATGCGATACCCTTAACGACAGCCTTAATTTCAAAAAAGTCGTGTGCATGAAACGAGAGAAGCCGACTTATTTAGCGAACCGCCTACTCAAACGCAACCTTGTCTTATGTGATGAGGCTTATAGGGACATGATTAGAAACGACAAGCTAAAAGAGCTAGGCACAGCCTTTACGAAAAAGGTGTTTAACGAAACCATTCAAAGAGTGCGAGCGTTAAACGATGAGGCAAACAAGCAACAAAAGAAACGCCATGAAGTAGGAAACAATGGTTGGGTTACTATTGAAAAAGGCGTTAGCTTTAAGGCTTGGTAATTTAAGACAAGGAAAAGACAATGGGATTTAATGTAAATCAGACCACGACTTACAATGGGCATTTTAATCAGCAAACGAGCATTAAGCCGTTAGCAGGATTTTTGACTTATGAAATGTATTTGAATAATCTAGTAACGGCGCTAAATGTTACAGGTAATGTGTTATTACCAGCACAGCCAGTAGCGTTACAAGTAGGCGCTAAACAAGCGAGCGGATTATTAGGGCTTAATCCTAATGTGTTAAACATAAGCGAAACACCGGTAGGCACTAATGGAGTGTTTGGTGGAGTTGTTATACACAACATTACCGATTTTGTGATGCCAGGCGATAAAGCACCAGCTTTAAGACCGACACAGACTAGCTATGTAGCCGAGATTGGCAGTGGCGTGGAATTGTTCTTGCCATGCGATTTAAGTTTTCTAGGACAAGCGAGTAGGCAATTCATTAGTTGGAATAAAGCCAAACAATGCTACACTTTAGAAACGAATGGCGTGGAAAGTTTTGGATCTCAAAAGGTATCCTTACGAAGCAATGTAGTAGAGGGCAAACAAATCGTATTTGATACGAATAACCCAACGCAGACAATCTTTAAAGACTGCTATGTAATCAAAGTAAGACTATAAGAAAGGATAGACAACAATGGCTAATTTATTACGAGCAACGCCCCATGTAACCATACCAGGATTATTAGTCCCACAAACGCAAAATGCGATTTGGAAAGACTATTTAGGCGCGAAGTTAAGCTATGGTGAATATAAAGACGACTATGCTTATATCCCTACTATTAGCGCCATGTCAAGTAACACCTTCGTGGGGCAACAATGGGGAAAAAATCTAGCTAATCAGCAATACGCAATAGGGCAAGTCCAAACAGCCTTCTATAACATTGAAGCCTTTGTGGAATGGAATTACCAGGAGCAAGAGAAGTTCAATGGGCTTATTGATGGCGTAGCGTTACAAGACTTTTTGACTAACCTAGCCGAGCAAGGTATCAATCAAAAGATGCACCAAGCTATCCTATATGGATTTGACAATGAAAACAATGATACGCTAGGGCAAGGTATTTTAAGCAATGCCACTATGGGTAACTTGCCACAAGACAGCAACAAAAACACCACGCTAACAGCGTATAACCCTAGTGAGTTACTCAATTGGCTTATTAGCTGTGCTAGGCAAATAACAACCAACACCTATTCATTGGCACAACCAGTAGTAATCGCCTCTAGCGTGAGGGTAGTGAGGTTGCTCCAATCTATCCTTGTTCCCTTGACACAATTTGCTAACAGCGCCAACTTGCCAGGCTTTAACAACTCAATCGGTAGTTTAGCTAGCGTTGCGGGCGTTTATGATGCGGTAGTCGGTGGAATGCTAGGGGTAGGTAAAATCAAATGGGTGCAAGACAATTTGTTATTAAGCCCAACCGCAGACGGAAACGATACGATTTTGTTTATAGCGCCTGAAATTAAAGTCCAAGATGAAATGGGTGAGGATAGTTCCAACCTTGTTGGTAAGAAAAACTCAATCAACTATAACACCTTTTTCACTTCAGTCGGCGGTGGTAAGCAAAGGTTTGAAAACACGCCTAACATGGGTTGGTATGGGTTTAAAATGGTTGCGAAAACGACAGCTGGGGTAAATCTACGCCAAGAAACGGTATTACAAGTCCCAGTTAAGTTTTCTTAAGCTTAACTACGATATAATACGATCCATTAAAAACAAGGAGTGATTATGTTTAAGTTTTTGTTAGAAGTGGAAGGATTTTTTAAAAAGGTATTCACCCTTTTTCACAAAGGGCATGATATATACGAAAAAGCCAACGACATTAAGAATGAAATCAAAAAAGGCGAAGTTAAAATTAATGACATTAAAAACCTAGTTTCTAACTTGAAAGCCGAGATTAAAGAGAAGCACCCAGAAAAATACGCACAGCTAAACAGCCACAACGCGCCTAAAGTAGGTTAAGATGAGCATTGTCAAAAAAATCAGCACAGCCCTTTATAACCCCCTTTTTATCCAATATAGGTATGGGGGGAAAGTGAATGAGCTACACCTGCCAAAGAGAGCCTTTAATATTGAAGTGAGCTTTAGTGATGAAGCCGAACTCAATTCCTTTTTAGAAGCATGCGAATACTATTTAAAAAAGGAGCTTATTGTTTTTAGCGAAGTTAAGAATGAAAAAGCCCTTATGGATACAGCTAAAAAAGAAAAAGACAAAGAGTTAAAAAAGGTCAGCACTAAAGCCGATGACAACTTCGCAGAGATTAAAGACTTCGTAGGACTTAAAAAAGGCGGAGTGGATTTAGTGGTAGAGAAGTCAGAGCCTAACCAATAATGAGCGGAAAAGACAACAACACCACACAAGATAAAAACAGCTTGGGTAATGATACCCCAAGCGCACCCACACCCACCAAAACGCAACCTAGCGAGCCTTTTAAAGCCGAGCCAACCACACCCATACCAGAACAGCCAACACCACAAGGCGAACAGCCACAACAACCGCAAGAGCCACAACCACCAAAGCATAACAACAGCGCACAACAATGGGACAGCGTTAGTGAATTGTTGCTATGGTTTGCTAGCGTGGAAGAAGCGATGCCAACGCCTAGCGTGGCAATAGCGAATATTTCATTAGCTAAAACTAAAACCTTACTAACCCCACTACAATTTTACTTCGCCGATTTAGAGAGCTACCAATTAGTGTTTAGGTTTAGCTTCGCTCACTATATCGTAACGAGTAGGATATGGAATAACAATCCCTATTTTGCTAAATACAAGATAGCGCCGATTAATAATCAAATCATACAGAGCAGTGCGGACGGCAGTAGCAGTGCGAGTGCGTTTATGTTTAAGTCAATCCAAGAGGGCGATTTTTTAATGAGCGATTTACTATCCACGCCTTATGGGAGCTATGTTTATCAAACGCTAGAACAAATGAAAAATATCGTAGTAGGAATATAAATGGCAAGATACTTTACCAAAGGCGGAGTTATGGGACCAGTCAGAGACTATGACGCATGGTTTGCTAATTTAAGACAAAATGTCAAAACGAGCGATGATATATTCACACCACCCAAAGTTTATGAAGTCATACTTGAATACATAAACGAAAAAATCGCCCCCATTGACAACATGGAGATACAACGCCCATTCTATCCAGGTGGAGATTATCAAAAAGACATAGAGAACTACAACGAGAAAAGTGTCGTTATTGACAATCCCCCATTCAGCATTTCAAGTGAAATAGTAGATTTTTACATTAAAAATAACATTAAGTTTTTCATCTTTCTTAATGGTTTAACAATATTTCACCACTTAAATAAAAATGCTCATTTGCTATGCCCTTATGTATCAATTACCTATGATAATGGAGCTAAAGTGAATACATGTTTTATCCACAACTTGCTTCCTAAAGGCGTTACAATAAGTGGCGTGTTAAGAGATAAGTTAACCGCAATCAATAAAGAAAGAGTATCCAAACGAAAAAAATACACCTACCCCAATGAAGTGTTATCAGTGGCGCAGAGTTTAGAATTAGCTAGAAGGATTAATGGCGAACACACAATAACTAACTATAAAGGCGTGTCCGGGCTTAACAGCAAAGGCAAGCAAAAAAAAGTGTTTTGTAAAGCCATGATTTTATCTAAAAAAGAACAAGAGAAGCTAGATAAGATAAGAGAAGAGCTAGGCATTATTAAACCCAATAAGATAAAACAAGACAAAACAAAGATGATAAATGGTATCAGTAAGGGCATTTTTGTTTTAAGCCTTCTAGGAGTTACAACCTTATTTTATTGTTATGGCTTTAATAAAGAAACAGCTACTATGGGGCTATATTTTATTTTTATAATTGTATTATCATTTTTAGCACACCTATACACTAACACCAATATAATAGTCAATGATGACGATGATGATGATGATGATGAAGTGATAAAATTTGAATTAAGCGAACGACAGCATAAATATAGGGAAGCCATTGAAGATTAAGATTAGTTTTTGCTCCAAAGACAACCAAAGAAAAAAAGAAAGCCTTACTAATTTAAGTTTAGCAAGGATACTTGAATTCAGGAAATGGGGATATGAATACAAAATGCCTTATTTAGACAGCACAAGACAATTTAGACCTATGCGCAGATTTGTAGCTAAACAAGGCTTACCACTTGCTAAAATTGTAATCAACGCGCTAAAAGGTAAGCATAGCGAAAATGAAAACATAGCAAAAGACATTGCCATGCGTTATAAGCAATACATAAAGAGTGGTGGCTTACCTTTTAGAACCCTTGCTAGCATTAAAAGAAATGGTGTGAGCCTTGTAGAGACCGCGCAATACATTGACAGCGTTTTTGTCAAAATAGAGAGCCAAGAGTGAATAGGCAATCCTTATTACAAGCGAGCATCCAAGACTATCAAATCAAAGAGAATAATGCCACGCTTTATAAGACAAAACGCATACCAACCGAGCAAGGCTTTATTGTCATTGTTTTACAAGAAGCAACGCCATTATCATGCGCTATCCATTACAGAGAAAATTACAATCTAGAAAGCGAATTTGGCAAGACCCAAGAAGTCAGAGCCTTATTAAACACAAGAGAGCCAATCGGCACATTAGACTGCGTTTATTACGATAACCTTTATTTTTTCATAGACAGACAAGACGATTACAATGAAGTGATGGGGCAGTATCATTATGAGCTATTAGCGAGCTATGGATACCTAGATAAGCGCTTTATTATCGCTAATGAGAGCGATTTAATCAGCGAAGCCCTAGCAACAAATAGCTATCCTTATTTGTATCAATATCTCAAAGACTACCCAATCTACCCTAAAAGTTTTGTTATCGTGTTTAGTCAAACGCCCACCAAAGCCGACTATAAATACATACTGCTAGAGACAAGCAACACAAGACCGCAAAGCATGATAAATAACATAGAAGCCAACAAGGTTACACTTAACAACCTAGAGGATATTAAATTATACTGCGTGAATTTTAGTCAACAAGAAGCGCTAAATCTTGCTTATAAGCTTACAGACAGCACCGCTAAACAAAGCAACATAGGGCTTATTAGTCAGCCCAAAATAGAACAAGTGGAACGATATGTTAAAGAGCTAGGCATAAAAGCCTTAAACCATTGTGTGAGCTTTAGTATAAACTATAAAATCACTACACAGCTAAACCAAAATATGGTAACATTAAAACAAGCGCTATTTGATATGTTAGCATTAGGATTAAAAGGATAGAACATGTTCCAGCCAGTAATAATCAATACCAAAAAATCAGTTTTAATTCAGCCAACGAACCCCTTAAGGAATGTGGTTTTCTTAAGTTTAGGTGATACGCCTAACGAGCGAGGAAGCGCCACGACAATCACGCAACCCATCACTCAAAGTGATTATAGTGGTTTTATTAAGAAATTTAGCAATTCCTTTTTTGCATTTAGTCAAAACACGCAATTCGTGGTTTATGAATTAAAGACTTATGATAGTGGCACGCTACAAACCACACTCGGAAACCTGGCCAACCAATATGGCATTATGGTAATGACAGATACCCTAGCCGATCAGAGTGGGCTACAAGCTATCTTAAAAGCCATAGACATACCCAATAACCCATGCCTGTTTTTGATAGGCACAACGAAGAGCTTTACCGACAACGCTATCGTTACATTAGCGCAAAGCTTTAACGGATTAAGCAACACCTTATTATGTTATGAAAGCGCTACTAACAACGCAATCGTTGGTGCTATTAGTGGCTTATTAGCGAGTTCTAAATTTGAATTCAGCTCCACTAATCCTATCAGCCCTATTATTTATACAAGCTTACAAGGTTGGCAATACAGCTCGCTAAATAATGAGCAAGAGCAGACAGCGATACAGAATAACATTACTTATATAAGAGAGCTAATCAAAGTTCCCACCTTGTTTAACATGACCAACATGGATGGCAATCAATTCTTGTATTGGTATAGTTACAAATACACCGCCACGATGATTAAGGACGGCATCACTCAATACATGATGAATAGCGCCAACGCTAACCGCCCTTTACAATACAATCAGCAAGGCATAGACAAGCTAAACTCAAACATAGTAGGCACGCTTAAGTTAGCGCAAGGTTATGGCCTGATTAACCAATTCGGCATAGGAGATAACAATGAATTTAGTGCGACAAATATTATCAATAGCATCCCGTTTGCTACCTATATTGTCAGTAACCCTACTAATTACGCTAATGGGATTTACGACGGCTTTAGTTTTAGCGTGCAAATAGGGCGCTATTTTAAACAAATTGTGCTAGATATAACCATTTTTTAAAAGGATAAAACATGGCTTACACTTATAACATGAGCGGGGACATGAGCATACTTGCTCGTGTATTCAACACCGCAGTTTTTAGCAATAACCCAGCATTTGATATAACGCCTTTTGATTTAGGCGAAGAGCAAATGAGTGTGGATATGGAAGATGAAGTTGTTAAAAGGTTACAAGCGGCGACCCAGACAATCGCAAGCGCTAACATTTATATCCCAACGACCATTAAAGTCCCCATTCTTAAGACAAGCCCAGCCTATAAGACATGGCTAAATGCTATGACTAAAAACGCTATCGTAGGTGGGCAATGCACACTCAAAGACGATGCCGGCTATCAATATGTGATAGAGCAAGTCAGCTTGAGTTTTAAAGGCTTACCACCAATGAATGGTAGTCAGCCAAGCGTGGAATTTACAATCAAAGGCAACTTCTATGTCAACCAAGACTTGATTAGCACCCAAATTAAAGCAGGGACAGGCAGTAGCACACAAGGGGTAAATTCTACACCAGGTCAAGTGAGTGGGGCGTAATCTAACATGGAAGCGATAAGATTTAACATAGGGGAATATGAAATCAAAGTTCCATTCGTGGATACAGAAACCATTAAGGGCATAGCGCCAATATTAAGCGCTATTTACAAGGAATACACTAACGATACACCACAGCAGGTATTGATTAAAGACTATGAGTTTATAATCCAAGATGAGCTAAACAAAAAGGGCGAGCTTGTCAAACAGAGTATGGAGCGCGGTTTAAAAAAGCTATACGAACGATGCCTTGTAGAAAGCGCTATTGAAAAAGACCAAGTCTTACTTGACAAACAAGCCAAACAAGAAGTGCTAAATGATCCCGAGTTTCAAAGCGACCTGTTTGGTAATGTATTGTTTTTTTTTGCTTTAGTGCGCTATTTAGGGAAAAAACTATTTCTAACATTAGAACCGCCTTTAATAGTCCCCTTTTCTACAACGCCAATCCAAGCATAACCCTAGCAAAGCTAATCAATAGCCGATTAGCTTATCACAACTTCTTTATTGATATATTAGATACCCTTTACTATGAATATTATGATAAACTAGAAAAAGCGCTAGGATTTGAATTAAGAGCGCTAAAAGGCTTATAATGAGTGATAATGAAAGTGTAGTTAGTTTTGAATTAGACACGACTAAAATTGACAAAAGCATAGAGAAGCTAAAAGAAGCTTTACCTAAAGGCTTTAACAAAGAAATAGAACGCCTTAAAAAGGGCATAGACAGCTTAAATAAGCAAAGCGAAGCCTTATTAGAGAAACAAGCTAAACAGCAAGCTAGAGAGCAAGCAAAAGCCCAAAAAGAACTACAACAGCAATTATTAAAGCAAGAAAAAGAAAAAGCCAAAGAGCAACTAAAACTACAAAAAGAGCTATTGTCAGCTAAACATAAAGAGCAAGAAAAAGAACTCAAAGCTAAACATAAAGAAGCCTTACAAGACAAAGAAAAAGAATACCGATTTAAAGACTTAAAAGACCGCATTAAACAAGACAGGCAAGAATTAAAAGAGCGCATACTGAATAAAACGCCACCAAGACCACAAGGTAATCAATACACTAAAGCCATCACTAATTTACAAGAGCAACATAAAGCCCTAACAACAGACTATGCCAACATAACCGATAAAGACCCTAATGAGCTAAAACAAAAGCAACTAGAAGCGATTAAGAAGCAACAAGAAAACCTAAATGACCAAGCCTACAATATCAAACAAGCAAGACTACAAAACCAAAGCCCACTATTAACAGCCGAGCAAAAAATAGTCAATAGGGGTGCGATAAACCAACAAGTAGAGCTTTATAACAAGCAAAGGCAAAACACGATTAAAAACGCTATGAATATTGATAAGACAGCGAACAATATCAAAGACATGGCAACTAATATCAATAAAAACAAAATAGGGATTGACTTATTTAGTGAAGTAACTAAAACATTCGGTTTAAAAACATTAGCATTAGCTAGCGTGGTTACAATGGTGGGGAAATACTTGCTAGACCCACTAATAAAATACGACAATAAAAGATTAGAACTAATGAGCGACCAACAATTCGCTAATGAGGCTCTTATTAGCTTTAATCAAGCAAGGGCGCTAAAGAAATACGCCAAAGACAACCAAGAACCACAATTATTACAATATGCAATGATGTTAGGCCAATCTAAAATCACCGCAAAAAGATTAAGTCAAGGCTTTGCTAGTGTGGGCATGGGTGATGTTAGATTTGATAAAAGCTTTAACGATGCAGATATTTTCTCAAAGATGATGATAGTGCATGACAAGATAAAAGAAGCTTACAATAAATACTACAAAACAACGCCACAATTCATAGAAAGACTACAAGAAATGCTAACACAAAGCTTCGGAGTTGATAGTAATTACTTCTTAAGAATGATGGGGATATCAAAACTAGGTGGATTTGACTTTTTAGGAAGAACTATACAAGATTCGAAAGCATTGTCTAACCAATTAGAAAATGAAAAATACCAGCCCGACATGAATAAAGTATTGGATAACTTCGCTAAAAGAGAATTAAGCAAAGCAAAGGCAGAGGAACAAGGTAAGACCGCAGATATATTTAAACTAAACACGCTATCTAGGGCGTTACAAAAGAGTGATGAAACCTTACTAAAAATCAATGAAGGCGTTACTAGAATAGCTTATATGATAGACAGATACATGCAAAAACAAAATCATGGTGTTATGGATAGCCTAGCGAACTATTATTCACCTAACAGCTTTAATACGATACCAACGCCCTATGGGTTATCACCATCGTATAACCAGAGTGTAACCATTACCAACAAAGCCAATCAAGGAATGCCACAATGATAAATGGAATTATAGGAGACCCTATCAAAGTAGGAGCCAAAGTAGGGAGCATGGAGTTTTTGAAATACATGTTCCAGGACTTCCCATTGTTATTAAATGATGTGCCACGCATTTTCTATAAGAAAATAGGTATAGTATCAGTGCCATTGCCTTTAATGGGCTTGACTTATGCGCCACCTAGAGAAGTGGAGTTATTGAACTTTAGCTATAGCGAGTATCCTTATATTAACAAAACAATCGTAGTCAATAGCTACCAACAAGAGCCAACCAAGTTTAGCATTATCGCCTATCGACCTATATCAGTGATGCCAACCAAAGATGCCAATGGCAACATCAACCAACCCATACAAAGCGGTAACAATGTTATAGTGAATTTTTTAGCTAATGAAGTAACTTATAATTTACTTCAATTCTATGGTAGAAGCGGTGGGACTTTTAGTCTAGTAACCCAGTGGGGTATTTTTACTAATTTATTATTAAAAGGGCTAAAGGGTATCACCATAGATAGCAAAACAATGGGTGGCGAAGCTTTCTTATTTGAATTTAAAGGAGTGTTATTCGCTAAAGACTTAAAAGGCACGCTAGAGAGAAACCTAATTAACAAATTACAAGGGTTAGTGTGATGAAATCGTTTAAAATAAATCAAACCATAGCTAGCTACACCATACCAATCGCTAATGGCAATACCCCACAAGATAAGTATCCTTTTTTAACAACCGCCCCCTATAACCAATACTTCACGCTAGGATTAGCTAATTACAGCCAAATCATCATAGTGATTAAATACAGCTATATAATCAATGATTTAATTTATTACTTTAACAGCATAGAACAGCAACAGCTAACGCAGACAAGAATGTTACAGGACGGATTTTTAATCCCTTTTAGCTTATTTAATCAAATCAAGCCCTACCAAATATTCTATGCCAACAACACCCTATTTTTAGTATCAGTGAGCGAAGTGATAGGGTATTACAAAGACTTACAAAACATAACTAAAGACAACCTAAAAGCCCTTTATAACCAATGAGAAAATACGAACTAACCATAAAGAGCAACGACAACCCTAGCATTATTTATAAGTATAATGGAGGACCGGGGTTAGAAATTAATGGCATCAATATTGACTTTACTCTACCCTTTTATACCAGTCAGGGCGCATCTAACATGCCAGCCGTAATCACCCTAACCAACCCAGACTTAAAGTTTTTCTTTAAGAGCTTACAAGCCAACAAAGGAACGCTAGGTAAAGCCTTAAATGGGTATGGCATAACCTTACTAGCTGGGTGGGGTTATAGCGCCTTATTACAAAAAAGCCAGGCAGTGCCTAGCTATGATTTAATAGATAGTAGCATGGCTTATGGAGTGATTTATCAAGGCGTGGTCAGCGCGTTTTTACCTAACTATGCGGACTTAAAGAGCCCTAGCATAACCATAGCAGTGATACCAAGCGCAAGCACCACTAACCAAGCCGAACAAGTGATGGCGATAGAGGGCGCTATCAATAAAAAAGAAATGGAGCTATTTTTAAACAACTTCACTAATAGTGGAGTGGGGGTTAAATTTGATGACAGCGTGAGCTTGTTTAACAGCAATAAGCAATGTATCGTTATAAGAGCTAAAGGGTTAAGGGAAGCATTAGAGAAGCTAAAAAACATAGGGATATACAGCTATACAACAGCGCTAGGCAATATCATGCTTTACTATGAGAAACCAAAGAGACCAGCGCTATTAACCAAGCAAAGAGCTCTTACAAGCATGAACAAAGAGATACCCAAAGACAGCGGTAGTTTATCTTTATCCACGCCACCTAAAGAAATCCTAGCCACTCAAATTATAGGGATACCCCAAATACAAGATGCGGTTACGATTAGCATTGTTATAGCCCTAAATTATCGTTACCGATTAAGTGATTTAGTTTTATTGAATGAAAAAGAGATCTATCGTTTTGCTTTACAAAATAACGATTATGCGAGTATAGTGAGCGCAGTAGAAATAAGCGGTGTTAGCGCTGGTTTATTTAATGTAGTAGGCGTAGAACATGTAGGCAACTTTAGAAGCAAAGAAGCGACTAAATGGGCTACGAAGCTGTTATTGACAAGGGCGAACTAATGTATCAAAACCAATTGCGAGAGAATTTATTGTTTTATGAGCGAGTGTTAGATAAAGGCAAATTCCAAAGCTACATAGCCCAAGTAATATCCTTTAATAGCGAAACTTACACTTTGTCAGCAAAGCTAATATTAAATCAAGCCGAGCCGGTTATTGTCAATAATTTAAGCGTCTTTTCTAGCCCGCTAATATCCACGCAATTAAGACCGAACGACTATGGGGTATTGATTAGCCTAGGATTTGATATAGGGGACTTTTTTAACACTAAAAAGATAGGGAACAACGAAAACGACAGCTTTATATTCTTGCCATTAAATGTAAAACCTAACACACAAGGCACAACTATACAAGCTCCAACCAACCAAGAGAACAATATCAACATAGGCAATGATAGTGTGGTCTTAAAAGCCAGTCAAAGCCAATTACAGCTAAATAATAACCAAGCACAGCTAAACGCCCCACAGATACAATTAAAGGCCAATGCGCCACTCAATTTAAACGGAGCGAGCTTAACGCAAAGTTTTAACGCTATCTTACAAGCATTAAATCAAATCAATATAACCTTACAAACGATTAAATACATGCCAGGAAGCATGAGTGTGCCACCAATAAATATAGACAGCCAAGCTATCACTAACAGCAATGGAAAGATAGAGTAAGCAATGGAAAGATAGAGTAAGCAATGATAGATTGTAAAAACGAAAGCACCTTTT
>ERZ1463035.34-NODE-34-length-28712-cov-12.806330_pt1 | contig 28712 bp, 30 predicted proteins | sample MGYA00564486_ERZ1463035 | MGnify/ENA primary metagenome ERZ1463035 (study PRJEB39244, sample SAMEA3635149) | Helicobacter pylori | study: EMG produced TPA metagenomics assembly of PRJEB11511 data set (Assembly of a 5300-year-old Helicobacter pylori... | reverse complement strand
AGATAGTACTGGTGACTGGAGTTCAGACGTGTGCTCTTCCGATCTAGATGAAAACGAAGGCAATATTGATTGGTTTGTAGAGTCACACTGCGAGTTTAAGATAGAACCTGTATTTTTAGGGGAATTTGATAATATAAAATATAACGACAAAGGGTATGTTACTATATTTCCAAATGAATACATGGATGGCTTTTTTATAGCTAAACTTATAAAAGCTTAGCGGCGATATAAAGCTCGTGAGTGTATAAAACGATTGGGTGTGTAAAATGATAAATATATTAGATATGGATTTAGAAGAACTGAAGCAGTGGATGAAAAGTAATGGGGGAAGTAAATTTAGGGCTAAACAAGTATATGATTGGATTTATAAGGATATTTGGAAATTCGAAGATATGAATAATATTCCACAAAGTATAAAGGAAAAGTTACAAACAAATTTTTATATAGGAATACCAAAGCTTGTAGAAGAATATACTTCTAAACATAATGATACAAGAAAATATCTCTTTGAACTGGGCGATGGTAATTTAATTGAATGTGTTGTTATGAAATATAAACATGGGAATTCTATATGTATATCTACTCAAGTTGGATGTAGAATGGGATGTAAATTTTGTGCATCTACTATCGGAGGAATGATTAGGAATATAACCCCGGGAGAAATGCTTGCTCAAATATTAAAATCACAACATCTGATTAACGAGCGAATTTCTAATGTCGTACTAATGGGAAGCGGCGAACCATTTGACAATTTTGACAATGTAATGAAATTCCTTGAAATTGTAAATTCACAAAATGGATTAAATATCGGACAAAGACATATAACTATATCTACGTGTGGTATAGTACCAAAAATTAAAGAGTTTGCAGATTTTAATATGCAAACTACACTTGCTATTTCACTTCATGCACCTAGTGATGAAATCAGAATGAAGAGTATGCCAATTGCAAATAAGTATTCTATTGCAGAAATTATTGATGTTTCTAAGTATTATATAGACAAAACTAATAGGCGAATAACATTTGAATATGCTCTTGTTAAGGGACTTAATGATAGTAAGGTAGATGCGGAAAAACTAAGTACTTTGTTAAAAGATATGTTATGCCATGTTAATTTAATCCCAGTTAATGAGATTAAAGAAAATGAACTAAAAAGATCTTCAAATGATGATGTGGCTGAGTTTAAGAGGGTCCTTGAGGCTAATAACATTCAGACTACGATAAGACGAGAAATGGGGCTAGATATTAATGCTGCATGTGGACAGCTTAGAAGAAGTCATATTAAAAGTGAAGAACTTAAATGAGGAGGTATAACAATGCTTGGGGTTTTATCAGATGTTGGGAATGTTAGAAAAATAAATGAAGACTCTGTAGGTTATTTAGAAAGTAGTGATTATGATATTTATGTTGTTGCGGATGGCATGGGAGGACACAATGCTGGTGAAGTAGCAAGTGATTTAGCAATTAAGGTTATAATGGAATATATAAAGAATAATTATAAAGATAAAGAACTTAAAAAAGTTCTTTCAGAAAGTATAAAATGTGCAAACAAGAAAATTTATGAGATGGCGAGTCAAAGCGATTCACTTAAAGGAATGGGTACAACTATAACAATTTGTTTTAGAAAACAGAATGAAATGATTGTTGCAAATGTAGGGGATAGTAGTTGTTATATTATAGACAGCAAAAGAAAATTAGTGAAAGTTACAAGGGACCATTCACTAGTGCAACAGTTGTTAGATAATGGAACTATAACTGAAGAAAAGGCAAGAAATCATCCAAATAAAAATATTATAACAAGGGCACTTGGAACAAATGAGTTAGTAGAAGTTGATTTGTTTGACCTTGATTTGACCAATGTGATTAAATGTATTTTATGTACAGATGGTCTTACTAATGATGTGACTTATTCTGAAATGTATGATATTATTGTTGAAAATGATAATGCTACAAGTTGTAAAATGTTAGTTGATTTAAGCAAATTTAATGGAGGACGTGATAATATATCGGTTATCGTGTTTGAAGGAGAGTGCAGAGATGATAGGAACCATATTAGGGAGTAGATATGAACTCCTTGAAAAAATTGGAGAGGGTGGAATGGCAATAGTTTATAAAGCTAAGTGCCAATTACTCAACCGTTTTGTTGCTGTAAAAATACTAAAAGAAGAGTTTTCAAATAATATAGATTTTATGGAAAAATTTAGAAAGGAAGCGTTGTCTGTAGCTAGCCTTTCATCAAATAATATAGTTAACATTTACGATGTTGGAAGTGAAAGGGATATTAACTATATAGTAATGGAATATATAAAAGGTAAGACGCTTAAAGAAATTATAGTTGAAAAAGGCAGCATGAGCACTGAATTGGTATTAGACTATGGTATGCAAATAGCAAAAGCACTTGAATGTGCTCATAAAAATAACATTATACATAGAGATATAAAACCTCATAATATTCTTGTAACTGAAGATGGAACCGTTAAGGTTACAGACTTCGGTATAGCAAAAGCGGCAAGTTCTGTTACTATAACTAATACTAGCACTGTAATGGGGTCAGCACATTATTTCTCACCAGAGCAAGCTAAAGCAAGCTTTGTAGACTGCAGAACAGATATTTATTCATTTGGAATAGTGTTATATGAGATGGTAACAGGCAGAGTGCCTTATGATGCAGATAGTCCAGTCTCAGTAGCTTTAAAGCATATACAAGAAAAGGTTGTACCACCTAAGGAAGTTAATGATAAGGTTCCAGAAAATTTGAATAAATTAATACTAAAGGCTATAGAGAAAGAACCAATAAAGAGGTATCAGACTGCAAAAGAAATGTATTTGGATCTTCAGAGAATACAAAGTAATAGTGATTATACTATTGCTGGTAATAACATGGATAATGAGTACACAAGAGTTATGGCACCTGTAAATGTGGCTGACTATGAAAAAAAAGATGACGTGGCTGAAAGTCCAGAGCAAATGCCAAAAAGTGAAAATAAAAATAAAGATAAGAATAAAAATAAAAATAAAAATAAGAATAATAAAAAGACAATAATTGTGGCTTCAATAATTTTATTTATTGTTTTATTTAGTGCGTTAGGTTACATATATATGAATAATAACTCAGATAAAAATGGTGCAACTCAAGTTGAAACTAAGATAGTAGTTCCTACAATAATAGGGCTTGATAAGGCTGCTGCAGAAAAATTAGTCCTATCAAAGGGTTTAACTTTTGTAGTTAATAAAGAAGTAACTAGTGACGCACCAAAAGGTGAGGTTACAGCATGTTTTCCTGATGAGGGAACAAATGTAACTGCTAATTCAGAAGTAAGAGTTTATGTGAGCAAAGGTCCAGAGGGGTTCAAAATGCCTTCTGTAAAAGGACTTGATGAAAATTCAGCAAAAGCAAGCATAGATGAAAATGGATTGGTACTTAATAACACCACAAAGGATTTCAGTGATACAGTTGCTAGTGGTAATGTAATAAGCCAAGATCCAATAGGAGACACTTTAGTTCAAAAGGGTGATAGTGTGGACTTAGTAATAAGTGAGGGACCTGAAGTTAAACTTACAAAGGTACCAAATTTATTTGGATTATCTTTAAAGGCAGCATCAACATCATTGCAAGGATCATATTTAACATTAGGTGATCAAAAATCAGTAATAACTACGGATGAATCGCAGGATGGTCAAATTTTCAGTCAAAGTATTCAGTCTAATACTAGTGTCCAGCAGGGCAGCTCTGTAGGAGTTAGTTATTATACCTATAAAGAACCTGCAAAAGAACAAGTTGATGTTCCAAATTTTAATGGAAAAACTGTTAAAGATGCAAGAAATTTAGCTGCTCAATCTAAGATAACTATATCTGTATCTGGCAATGATGAAGATATAATTCAAACGCAAGATAAAGGTGCAGGAACTAAAGTTAATGTTGGAGATACTATAACTTTAACATCTAAAGCGGCAGTGCAAGATCCAATTAAAACTGATCCAACGACAAGTCCAACGACAAGTCCAAATACAAGTACAAACACAAACACAAATCATAAAACAGGTAAGTAAAAGAATATAAAATTAAAGGTAAATGGTGGAGGATATATGCAGGGAGTAATCACAAAGGGTATAGGTGGATTATATTTTGTAAAAGTTAAAGATAGGGTAATAGAATGTAAGGCAAGAGGAAAGTTCAGGTACACTGGACTTTCTCCTGTTATTGGTGATAAAGTAGAAATAATTCTTGAGACAGATGAAACTAAGGGTGTAATTGAAAAGATTTTCCCAAGAGATACAGAGATGATACGACCAGTAGTTGCTAATGTTACTCAAGCATTTGTAGTTTTTGCATTTAAAAAACCTGATTTAAATATGGAACTTCTTAATAAATTTTTAGTTCTTTGTGAGCATTATACACTAAAAATAGTTCTTTGCTTAAATAAGTTGGATTTAGTTGAGAAAGTTGATGAGGAGCTTATAAAAGAATTAAAAAGTGTTGGATGTGATATTGTATTTTTAAAAGCAAAAGAAGGCGAGGGCCTTGACGCTCTAAGGGAGAAAATAAAAAATAATATATCTGTTTTTTGTGGACCGTCTGGAGTCGGAAAGTCAACTATACTTAATAATATACTTGGAAGAGAAGCTATGAAAACTGGAGACATAAGTAAAAAATCTCAAAAGGGTAAACACACCACACGTCATAGTGAACTTATTGAATATGAAGAAGGCTTTCTACTCGATACTCCAGGTTTTTCATCATTAAGTTTAGATTTTATAGAGAAAGAGCAATTACAGTATTGTTTCCCAGAATTTGAAAAATACAGATATGAATGTAGGTTTTCTAATTGTATGCATTACAAGGAACCTAATTGTGGAGTTAAGGAAGCTGTAGAGGCTAACGAAGTATACAAGGACAGATATAAATTTTATGTAAAAACACTAGAAGAAATTATTGCTAGGGGGAATAGGAAATGATAAAAATAGCACCATCAATACTGTCAGCTGATTTTTCAAGGTTAGGAGAACACATTAAGCAATTAGATGCATATGGTGCGGATATGATTCATATTGATGTAATGGATGGTATGTTCGTACCTAACATTTCTTTTGGTACTCCAATAATTAAGAGTATCAGAAAACTAACAAGGCTTCCATTTGACGTACATCTTATGATAGAAGAACCATCTAGATATGTAGAAGAATTTGTAAATGCAGGAGCTGATATAATAACCATTCATTATGAAACCGATAGGCATATTGATAGGACTATTAATTATATAAAAAGTTTTGGGGTTAAAGTAGGAGTTGCATTAAATCCTGCAACTCCTGTAGCTTTATTAAAGTATTTGATAAGTAATGTTGACATGGTACTTATTATGACAGTAAACCCGGGATTTGGAGGACAAAAATTTATTGAATACTGCTCAGATAAAGTTAAAGAAGTTAGAGCTCTTGCAGATATTTATAATAAAGATATTATGATTCAAGTAGATGGTGGAATTGATGAATCTAATGTTCATGATGTTGTGAATAGTGGGGCTAATGTAATTGTAGCTGGGTCAGCTGTATTTAGAAATGATGAGATTGAAAAAAATATAAAAAAATTAAAAGCTGGAATTTGATAATGATTATATAATTAACAGCTTCGAAGGTGATGAGTGATATGAAGGTTGTAATAATATCAGGAGGGGCGCCTCCCTCAAAGGAATTACTTACAAAAGAAATTACAAAGGATACATTTTTAATTGGAGCTGACAGTGGTGCAAATTGTTTGTATCAATATAATATTAAGCCTGATTTACTTGTAGGAGATTTTGATAGCATAGATGAAGACATATTAGATTATTACAAAAAAAATAATTTTTCTACAGAGATTTATCCGACCGAAAAGGATTTTACTGATACTGAAATTGCAGTTAGAAAGGCTATAGGCATGAAGCCAAGTGAAATAGTCCTTTTAGGATGCACTGGTAGTAGAGTTGATCATATGCTTGGAAATATTGGAATGCTTAAGATTTGTTTGGAAAATAGTGTAAATTCTTTTATTAAAGATGAAAATAATGTTATTATGTTAACTAATGATTCAACAGTATTAAATGGAATCATAGGTGAAATATTTTCAGTACAATCTTATGGTGATGAAATAATTGGATTAACAATTGAAGGTGCTAAATATCCATTACATAATTATAATTTAAAGATTGGTGAGAGCATAACTATTTCAAATGAGTTTACATGCCCTCAAGTTAAACTTAAATTTAAATCTGGAACTTTGATGATATTATTATCAAAAGATTAATATTCATATAAAAAACTATTTTTTCATTGATTAATTCAATAAAAAAATAGTTTTTTATTTTTGTAAACATTATTAAAAGTAAATCATATAATATTATTGGAATACTTTGAGAGGAGAATAACTTATGAAAAGGTGGTTTAGGTGTTTACAAAGGCAACTTGGAGTAATCATTGCATGTTTAGGAATAGGAATTTTAATAGTAGTAATAGTTCCATTTTGGTGGTGGATAATTGTCGTGGGAGGAGGAATCGTTTATATTGGGTTTAATATAATGGATCATAACGATCATTGTTAGTGACATTTAGACTATAGGGGTAGTATTTAAATAAATTAATAAAGTCTAGTTCATTTAATTTATAAAAAATTACAATTGAAGATTCTATATATTATGTTTGGGGGGTAAGAAAATGAGAATTGTAGCTATTAAATTACCGAGATTTATGTCCCGAATAATCAAATTCTTTTTAAAAAAATAACATAGAAGAGTTAAAATTAAGTTCTGGAATTGAATTTTGATAAAAATGCAATCTTAAAATTGTATTTAAATAAAAAATACAGCTTTAGAGTTGTATTTAAATAAAAAAATACAACTTTATAAGTTGCATTTAAATAAAAAATGCAGCTGAAAAGCTGCATTCTTATTTCTTAATTATATAGCACGTTGTACTTTACCTGAACGAAGACATCTAGTACATACATGTATAGATTTAGGCGTTCCGCTAACTATAGCTTTAACTTTTTGAATATTTGGAGCCCATTTTCTTTTTGATTCACGGTGTGAGTGACTATATTGGCTACCTGAAACAACACCTTTATCGCATATATCGCATTTTCTTGACAATGAAAACACCTCCTTAAGACTATGAAGAAAAAATTCTTCTCAATTGAAACACGCATTATTGTAACATAGATACCACTACTCTTGCAAGTTAAAAACAAATTAATTACTAAGGATAGTAATTATAAAATTAATTTTGTTGAATAAATTAGTGATATAATATAATATAATCTATATAGCTTTATAAGGAGGAATTACAATGAAAGGTAACATTACAAACGAGAATGGTATTATATATTATTCAGAAGAAGCGTTAGCTAATATAGTTGGCATTTCTACAACGGAGTGTTATGGAGTTGTCGGCATGGCACTTAAAAATGCTACGGATGGATTTTGGCAACTAATTAAAAGTGATGGTTTAAATAAAGGAGTTAAAATTAATTCTAAAGAAAACAAACTATTTATCGAATTATATATAATTGTTGAATATGGTACAAAAATTTCAATAATAGCAAATAATATAATTCAGAAAATAAGATATAACGTTGAAAATTATACAGGACTAAAAGTTGCAGAAATAACAGTAAACGTACAAGGTGTAAGGGTTTAAGGGGGTATGGAAAGTGGAATGCTTAAAGATTAATGGACAACATTTCCGAAACATGGTAATTAATGCATCAAATAGATTAGAAGATGAGAAAGAATACGTAAATTCACTAAATGTATTTCCAGTTCCAGATGGAGATACAGGTACTAATATGTCAATGACATTTAAAGCTGCAGTGAAAGAAATCGAGAATATACAAACTGAATCTATTTCTGAGATAGCTAAAATATTAGCTAGAGGTGCACTTATGGGTGCAAGAGGTAATTCGGGAGTAATATTATCACAAATATTTAGAGGCATTGCAAAGGGGCTAGAAGGCTTAACAGAAGCTACATCTGAAGAATTTGCTAAAAGTATTTTGGAAGGCGCTAAGTTTGCATATAAAGCTGTTATGAGACCTACTGAAGGAACTATTTTAACTATTATTAAGACTGCTGGTGAAACTGCAGTTAATAGTGGAGCTACTGATGTTGTAGAACTTATGAATGAGGTTTGTGAGCATAGTGAAATAATGCTAAATAAAACTCCGGATATGCTTGCAGCATTAAAAGAAGCAAAAGTTGTAGATGCAGGTGGTATGGGGCTTCTCATATTGTTTAAAGGGATGAGGGAAGCTGTAAGTAATAATATTGAGGCTAAAATTTACAATACAAACAAACAAAGCATTAAAAAAGAAACTGTTGTATCTGCAGCAGGAGAAGCTCCTGAAGAAATAAAATTTGGATATTGTACTGAATTATTAGTTATAGCTAGGGATGTTGATATAAATAAACTAAAAGAGTATTTAGAAAAGATTGGAGACTCAATGGTCGTAGTTTCACAAGATGAGTTTCTAAAAATTCACATACACACAAATGATCCAGGACTTGTGCTTTCTAAAGCAGTAACACTAGGGGAACTCTCTAAGGTTAAAATTGAAAATATGAGAGATCAACATAGAAACTTATTAGGAATAATTGATGATAAAGTAGAAAAATCATTAGGAAAAGATATAACAAATGCAAATGTAATAGAAAATAAAAAATATGGATTTATATCTGTTGCACTTGGAGAAGGAATTAAAAATATTTTTGAGGATTTAGGTGTGGATGTTGTAATAGAAGGCGGACAAACTATGAATCCCAGTATACAAGATATAATAGATAGTATAAGTAAAATTAATGCTGAAAATATATTTGTATTACCTAATAATAAGAACATACTTATGGCAGCACTTCAAGCGGCCGAACTGTCAGATAAAAATATAGTGGTAATTCCATCTAAAACTATTCCACAGGGAATAACTGCAGTAACAATGTTTAATGAAGAGCTTAGTGTAGAGGAAAACGAGAAAAAATTGAAAGAAGCAATAAAAAATGTAGCTACTGCTTCTGTAACATATGCAGTTAAGGATACTGAATCTGATGGAAAGATAATAAAACAGGGAAATGTTTTAGGATTAGTGGAGCAAAAAATTTGCGAGGTTGGAACTGATATTTATAAAGTCTGTGCTGATATTATTGAAAGTATGGTAAATGATAGTAGTGAACTTATCACAATCTTTTATGGAGAAGATTGTGTTGTAAGCGAAGTAGAAAAGCTTGTTTCTGAGTTAGAACATAAATATCCGAATTTAGACATTCAGCAATATAATGGGAAACAACCACTATATTATTTTATTGCTTCAGTTGAATAAAAGCCCTCGGGCTTTTTTTCATGTATATTAAGCTGCGAGAAACGAAATAAATAGTACTATTAATAAAATATATTTCCGGGGTGATATTTATGGATACTTATAGTGAGATTAAATATGTAAAAGGTGTTGGCCCTAAAATGGCAGAGAGCTTGAATAAGTGTGGAATATTTAATGTGCTAGATTTGTTATTATATTTTCCACGAGATTATGAGAATGTATCTGTCCGTAAAAGCATCTTAGACTGCGAAAAAACTGAGAAAGTAATTATCGAGTGCACCGTTTTAAATATATTAAAGGATATTAGGTTAAAAAATAATAGGACTCTTTCTACCATAATTTTTTGCCAAGGTGATAATAAATTTAAAGGTAAATGGTTTAATCAAATTTACGCAAAAAATAGTTTTGCAATTTCTAGCAAGTATCTTATCACAGGTAAGGTTGATAAATTTAAGGACGAAATTACAATTATGAACCCTAAAATAGTAAAAAATACGTCAATGGATACAAATGAAATTATAGCCACTTACCCTCTTAAGAATAATATTACAAATAATTTTTTTAATAAGATTATTTCTGATGTTTTGTGTAATATTATAGTAACAGAAAATTTGCCAAAGGGGATAATAGAAAAATATTGTTTTTGTTCTTTAAATGATGCAATTAGAAATATCCATAGTCCTAAAAGTTTAGAACTCCTTAATGAAGCAAAAAGAAGACTTAAATTTCAGGAGCTTTTTACATATTCATTAAAAATATTAATGTTAAAAGAATTTATAAAATCTAATAATAATGGTATCCAATTTAAAATGGCAAAGGAACTTACAACTTTAAAGGCAAAGCTTCCTTATAATCTTACTAAGGCACAAAGTAAAGTTGTAAGAGAAATTTTAATAGATCAAAAGAAGGATATCGCTATGAATCGCTTGCTACAGGGGGATGTTGGAAGTGGTAAAACTATAGTTGCTATTATTACTATGTTTAATGTTGTAAAAAATGGTTATCAAACAGCCATGATGGCACCAACTGAGATTTTAGCAAAGCAACATTATGAAGAAATCAAAAATATATTAAAGGATTTTTCATTAAATATACAAATATTGAGTGGAAGCACAACTGCTAAAAACAAACAATTAATTAAACAAGATTTAAAAAATGGAGTTATTGACATTATAGTTGGGACTCATGCACTTATCGAGGATAATGTAGAATTTGAAAATTTAGGTATGATTGTTACTGATGAGCAACATCGTTTTGGAGTATCACAAAGAAACAGGTTTTCTAATAAGGGAAAAAACATAGATATCCTTGTAATGACAGCAACACCTATTCCGAGAACACTATCTTTATATTTGTATGGTGATTTAGATGTATCTATTATAGATGAATTACCACCAGGTAGACAGAAAATTGATACATCTAATGAAAGTATGGAGAATAGTGGTAAAGTATATGAATTTGCTTTAAATGAAATTAATAAGGGAAGACAGGTTTATATAGTTTGTCCACTTGTGGAGGAAAATGAAGAAATGAAATTAAGCTCGGTGGAGATGCTTTATGAAAAATTGAAAACAGAACAGTTTAAATCTATAGAAGTAGGAATGGTATATGGTAAAATGCCAAGTAAACTTAAAAATGAAATCATGGATAAATTTAAAGCTGGAGAAATTAAAGCTTTGGTTTCAACTACAGTAATTGAGGTTGGCGTAAATGTACCAAATGCTACAGTTATGATAGTTGAAAATGCAGAAAGATTTGGACTTGCCCAACTTCATCAACTTAGGGGAAGAGTAGGGAGAGGGGAGCATAAATCTTATTGTATACTGCTTGCAAATATCAAAAACAATATAGTAAGAAGAAGGCTTGGAATACTTATAAGAAGTAATGATGGTTTTTATATTGCAGAGGAAGATTTAAAAACTAGGGGCGCTGGAGAATTATTTGGAATAAGGCAACATGGTGAATCAGGTTTGATTTTATCAGATGTAATTGAAGATATTGGTATTTTGAAAATCGCAAATAACGAAGCAAAGAGTCTAATACAAAGTGATGATGTATGCGATATTAAGGTGAAAACTGAGATAATACAAAAAATCGAGCAGACTTCTAGCTACATTTGTTTTAATTAGATAAAATATCTTTGTATAAAATACATATATATGTTAAAATATTATCGAAACTTGCTTAGATGGAGGAATAAACATATGAGAATTATAGCGGGAAGTGCAAGAGGAAGAAAATTATTGTCACCAGTTGGGATGGGAACGAGGCCAACATTAGATAGAATAAAAGAAGCTATATTTAATATAATTCAAAATAGAGTGCGTAATGCAGTAGTTGTGGATATGTTCTCAGGTACGGGTAGCTTAGGACTTGAGGCAGCAAGTAGGGGAGCAAAAAAATGCTATCTTATCGATATGGGTGATACTACTTATGAAATGTTACAAGGTAATGTAGACAATTTAAAGTTTAACAATATATGTAAATGCTTAAAAGGTGATACATATAAATACATGGAGCAGTTTTCAAATGATGGTATTGTGTTTGATTTGATTTTTATAGACCCACCATATGCGAAAGATATGATTCCACCTGCTATTGAAATAATTTCTAGAAATAGTCTTTTAAGTAAAGATGGGATTATAGTCTGTAAAATAGATTCATCTGAAGAGATATATGAGGGCAATGGTATTATTCATCTGTCTGATACAAGAAAATATGGTAATACTACTGTATTGTTTTATAAATATAAGGAAACTAATAATTAAAAATTATTAGTTTCCTTAGAAAATACATGGGAATAATTAATAATTATTATTTACCCTAGAGAAAAACGTGGAGGCATCACATGAAAAAAGCAATTTGTCCTGGAAGTTTTGACCCAATAACAAATGGACATTTAGATATTATTGAGAGGGCGTCAAGAGTATTTAATGAATTGATCGTAGGGGTAGTTGTTAATCCTGAAAAAAAATGTTTATTTTCAGTAGATGAGAGAGTAGCACAAATAAAAAATGTAGTGAAAAATTTGCCTAATGTACGTGTGGAGAAGTTTAGTGGTTTACTTGTTCATCTTATGAATAAAGAAGGTGTTAGAGTTATTGTTAAAGGGCTTAGAAGTGTTTCAGACTTCGAATATGAGTTTCAAATGGCAGCAATGAATAATAAACTTGATCCAAGCAAGGAAACTGTGTTTATGATGACAAAAACGGAGTACTGTTATATAAGTTCTACTTCGGTTAAACAGGTTGCGATGCTTGGAGGATCTATTAAAGGGCTAGTACCTGAAGAAATCATTCCAGAAATTATTAGAAAAATTAATTCCAAATAGGGGGGAACTATGGATGTTATAAAGCTTTTAGAATATCTTCAAGGAATTATTGAGAGTTCGTCTAAAATACCTGTTACAGGTAAAGCAGTTATAAATAAGAGAGAAATACTAGATATAATTGATCAAATTATAAATCACCTGCCAGATGAATTTAAGAAGGCACAGTGGGTTTGCGATGAAAAAGAAAGGATTTTAGTTGATGCTAAAAAGCAAGCTAAGATTTTTGAGGAAGAGACAGTTGACAAAATAAGAAGAAGAGTTGAAAAACAAGACTTAGTTAAAGAAGCATTAAATCGGTCTGAAGAAATTATAGCGTCAGCCCAGAGGGATGCTAAAATTATGAGACTTGGCGCCAAGGATTATGCGGATGAAATATTATCCCAATTAGATAAAGAAATTGAATTAAAAGGACAGAAAATGATTCATGAAATTAAAAGTGATGTTCAAGATTTTTTAATACTTATGCAGGGCGAAGTTACAAATACTACAACCTCAATAAGGGAAAATGTAAAAGAACTAAGAGGTATGAAATAATTTAATTATAGTTATGATTAATGATGGTATAATTAAAACTATCAATATTAGTAAGTATAAATCACAATTTTTATATAGACTTATATTGTTAAAAGTAAGAACAGAGGATGCATTTAAAAAAATATAATATAATATTAATGTTAAAATTGAAGAGATTATACCTTGAAAAAATTTTCTCATAATATATTTTTTTATTGAAACAGTATATTTATATGTATAGCTATACACTTGAGAAATGATAGATAAACCACTAAAAGCAATTAAAAAACTCAAAACTGGAAGTTTTACATAAAGATTTGAAGGGCTAGAGGATATTAAATAACATCCATTGGTCATCTCAAGCATTCCCAGAAGTATTCCTTCTATAAAATTACCTGAAGCACCAATAATTAAAGATAATTTATTTATGACAATGTTAAATACGACATTGTCTTTAATTATGCCTGTTATTACTGAAAATATCACAATAAAACCACCTATATTTAAAGCGTTTTTCATAGCATCTTCAATACTGTTTTTTAATATAATACCAATGTTTAAATTATTGAACTCAGATTTAGAAAAATTATTACTCCTATACTTAAGTCTAAAAGTATAATTTTTAGAAGGAATAATTAATCCCATAAAAATGCATGATAGAATATTAGATAACAAGAGTATATAACCAATTTTAGGACTAAACATCATAGAGGTGCCTACTGATCCTAGAATAAATAGGGGGCTTGCATTAGAAGCAATATTTAGCAATCTTTCACAGGAATTTAAATCAATTATGTTTTTTTCATATAAGTCGCAAGTATACCTTGCACCTAGGGGATATCCACAGAGCACACTAACTAAAAGCGCAAAGTTACATTCTTTTGGTAGTTTTAAAGGCCTGCATATTAAATTTCCTAGTAATTTAGAATAAATATGAATACCGTCGTAACCGATTATAATATTTATTATAACTAAAAATGGGAAAAGAGATGGAAAAATTGCATTGAAAAATAATTTAGTACCAGTAATGGTGTACTGTATACAAATATTCGGAGCTAATATTATTTGAACAATGATAAGGGAACAAATAAATGTTACAAAAAAATTTATTTTTAAAGTTTTAAATAAATAAACTAGTAGAAACAATATAGAAATTAATAATATAACTAATAGTAAGTTCAATTTTAAGCCCCTCCTTAAAGTACTACTATACTAAATATATTTGAATTTAGTAAACTTATGTATTAGAATTACTAATTTTAAATATAATAAATGCGACTATCAAATTTTGATAGTCGCATTTATTGTTATTTTATAATAATAGGAGATATTAAATAATCACTACTTGGGTCTACGCTTTTATTTAAGATACTGTAAGCCCTTGTAGATTGAATGTCAAGGCTTAAGGTTTCATTGGTTTTCTTGGATATTTTAGTATAAAGTGGAATGCTACTATTTGTTTTTATAGATTTCAAAATTGATTTTCCTTTTGAGTTAAATCCTAAAACACGGGCATAAGGGCAAGGTATTGATCTTAATCGTGTAGTATCAAAATCATCAAATCCTATAAAATATTGACACAATATCCTGCTAATTCGGCTATAAGTATAACGTTTGCTTTTTATAGATTCAAGTGTATTTGCATAGGTCAAATTATGTTGTAAAGATTTAATGATTTTATTATCAAGTCCTTCAGATACATCTGGTAAATTTATCAATGAGTTTTTTGATGTAGCTGATTTATATTTTATGTATGGAAACATAGAGTCTTCAAATATAAAGTTAGTGTCTTTAGAGTATAAATTTCTAATTTCAGTGAATACTGAAGGTGGAACATAATCTTTAAGATTTGTTAAAATACCATTTTCTTTTACATATCTTCTTATAGCAGTAGCACTTGAAAATTCATTATTTATAAAAGTACTGTTGTAAGATGCACCTTTTCGCTTTAAGGTATAAGGAGTAATTGAACTATTAAGCTTTATTAAACTTTTACAATACTCTATGCCTAGTATATTGTTAGAAGAATTTAAAAAATCACCTAATAATAAGTTAGACATGGACATGTTTGAATTTGTCAAATATTCATAAAGTGCTTTAGCTCTTGCTAAAGGATACGTAATACCTTTAGATAAATAGGTTTTTAATAGTAATTTATATTCAGCAGGTTCTTTAAGTAATATATTTGAAATATTACATATATCATTAATATCTCCATGTTCGCTACCAAAGCATATGTTATCGACTATACCTAAACTGTTTAAAAGACTTATAGCGCCTTGCGCAAAAAATTCTGCAGACGAAACGCTGTAAATAGTTGGTAACTCTAATACTAAATCTACACCGTTGTTTATAGCCATTTTAGTTTTTGTCCATTTATCTATACTTGATGGAATACCGCGTTGAGTAAAATTTCCACTCATAACACAAATTAGGACATCACAATTTGTGAGTTCTTTAGTTTTATTAATATGGTACACATGGCCGTTATGTAATGGGTTATATTCAACAATTATACCCGAAATATTCATAAAATCACCTCGTAGAAGCTTATAGTAATTATAAGTTAATAATTTTTATAGCAAAAAAATTAAATTTAAATATGTGTTAATACAATATTCATTCTGATTTATATATTAAGTTTATAATTAAATTTTATTCATTTGTAATATATATTATATATTATATAACCAATTATTAAAAGTACATATTATCTAAAAAAAAGGTATGAAATTATTATAATATATTGAAATGAATGGGTTAAATAGTGTATATTATATATACATGTTTCAATGTATATAAGAAGACGGTTAATGAATATAAATTACAGATTCAGAAACTTATAAAAAACTAAAGTTTATGAAAAAATAGTTGCAAGTTATTTGGGGAGGTGGATATTTAATGAAAATATTAGTCATAAATTGTGGAAGTTCATCACTTAAGTATCAATTAATTAATATGGAAAATGAACAATGTTTAGCCCTTGGATTAGTTGAGAGAATAGCAACAAAAGGCTCAATATTAACTCAAAAGGTTAATGGGAAAAAGTATGTTATTGAAGAAACAATGCAAAACCATACAGATGCTATTAGATTAGTCCTTACGGCACTTGTAGATAGAGAACATGGAGTTATTAAAGAATTGTCTGAAATAGACGCAGTAGGACATAGAGTAGTTCATGGTGGAGAAAAATATGCAAAGTCAGTTATAATTAATGATGATGTAATGATCGGACTTTCTGAGTGCACAAAACTTGCACCACTTCATAATCCGGCTAATATAATGGGTATAAATGCTTGCATGGAATTGATGCCTAACACGCAAATGGTAGCTGTATTTGATACTGCATTTCATCAAACGATACCAGAGGTTGCGTATATTTACCCACTTCCTTATTACCTTTATACTGAGTATGGTATAAGAAGATATGGATTTCATGGAACGTCACATAAATATATTTCAGTTAGGGCTGCGAAAATGATGGGTCGGGATATAAAAGATTTAAAATTAATAACTTGTCATTTAGGAAATGGAGCAAGTGTTTCCGCAGTAAAGGATGGAAAATCTATAGAAACGAGTATGGGATTCACTCCACTTGAAGGTTTAGCTATGGGAACTAGATGTGGAAGCATAGATCCTGCTATATTAACATATATCATGAAAGAATTAAATTTAACAATTGATGAGGCAAATAATTTAATGAATAAAGAGTCAGGATTTTTAGGAGTATCAGGGGTAAGCAGTGATTTTAGAGATGTAGAATCAGCGGCTATGAACGATGGAAATAAAAGAGCACAGCTGGCAATTGATATATTTTGTTATGGTGTTAAGAAATATATAGGTGCTTATGCTGCGGTAATGGAAGGCGTAGATGCAATTATATTTACTGCAGGACTTGGTGAAAACTCCCCTAGAACTAGAACGAGAATATGCAAGGGATTAGAATTCCTAGGAGCAGTTTTGGATAAGACAAAAAATAACGCAGTAGGAATATGTGCAGAATTAAGTACTGATGATTCAAAAGTTAAGATATTGGTTATACCAACAAATGAAGAGCTAGTAATTGCAAGAGACACCGATGCTCTTATAAAATAAAATACCAAATTTAATCATAAATAATTCTTGACTTTTTATTGTATTGTTTATATAATAGACTGTGTTTGATGTAAGTAAAAAACAATTTAGTTAGGAGGGACGCAGAAGCTTTGCTCGAGCTGTATAATTTTTTTATACAAGATATAGAGATTTTTCTTTATATGAGAAAAATTAATTAATAGTTAGTTTTTCAGAGTGGATAGTATGGTAATAGACGTTTCAGAATTATTTAGTAATAAAAGAGCAAGAAAAGAAATTGATTTAGATTTAGAAAAAGCTAAGTTTTGCTATGATAATGAATTTATACAATTTTCTAAACCAGTTAAAATGCATTTGACTTTAAAATCTAATGATGATGATATTGATTTAACTGGAAGTATTGATACAGAACTATTACTTGCTTGTTCTAGGTGTCTTGAGACCTTTTCTTATTTAATACATATTGAATTAAATGAAAGATTGTCGAAAACTCTAAAGAGTGAAGATGAGGATATTATTTTTATTGAAGATGATAGATTAGATTTAAATGAGATTGTGGAAAATAATATCATTTCTATTCTGCCTATAAAAAGACTTTGTAATAAAGATTGTAAAGGCTTATGCCATCAGTGTGGAATCAATTTAAATCATAATACATGTAATTGTATTATTGAGGATATTGATCCAAGGTTGGCAAAATTAAAAAATTTGTTTTCAACTGATTAAGGAGGTGTTACAATGGGAAATCCTGCTAGAAAATTTTCTAAAGGTAGAAGAGATTCTCGAAGAGCGCAAACATTTAAACTTGGTTTACCAGGAATAGTTGAATGTCCTCAATGCCACGATATGAAGCTTGCTCACAGAGTATGTAAAAACTGTGGATATTACAAAAATAGAGAAGTAGTTTCAATGGAACAAAAATAAAAAAGAAAGTCGAAAGACTTTCTTTTTTATTTTTAAAGGTAAATATAATTATATTTGTATTTTAGCATTGCTAATACTATAGATATTTAAATAATATGGTATATAATATAAGTAAATAAATAAATAACCAATAAACAAATAAATAGATATTTATTTGTTTGTTTATTTTGGAACATTCAAAGTGAGGGCTTAAAATGGTAGTTGTTGTAGATGGAATGGGTGGAGATTTTTCACCAAATGTTGTGGTTGAAGGTTGTATTGCAGCTATAAAAGAATACGATATAAATATATTAATAACTGGCCGTGAAGATTTAATAAGTGAAGAGTTAAAGAAACACACCTATGATACTAATAAAATAAAAGTTATTAATGCTACCGAAGTTATTAATACAAATGAGCATCCGGTAATGGCTCTTAAGCGTAAAAAGGATTCTAGTTTGGTAAAGGCATTAAATCTTGTAAAAAATGGAGAGGCGGATGCGGTTATTTCAGCTGGAAGTACAGGTGCATTTTTGGCTGGCTGTACACTTATAGTTGGAAGAATAAAAGGGATAGATAGACCAGCTTTAGCACCAATAATTCCTGGTAAAACAATGCCTTTTATGATTATTGATTGTGGAGCAAATGCAGAATGCAAGCCTAATTATTTATTGCAATTTGGACTTATGGGAAAAATATATTTTGAAAATATTTTAAATGTAGTTAATCCATCAGTAGGTCTTGTAAATATAGGTAGTGAAGAAGAAAAGGGTAATGAACTTTCTAAAGCAACTTTTAAGTTATTGAAGGAATCTAACTTAAATTTTGTAGGAAATGTGGAAGCTAGAGAAATTCCAACTGGCGACGTTAATATTATAGTTTGTGATGGGTTCACTGGAAATGTAATACTTAAATTATATGAGGGTACAGTTGCTACTATATTTGATTTACTAAAAACAAGTATAATGTCATCATTTAGAACTAAGATCGGTGGTTTGTTATTAAAACCAGTTTTTAAGAAGTTTAAAAAGGATTTTGATTATAAAGAATATGGTGGAGCAGCGTTTCTTGGAGTAAATGGTATTTGTATAAAAGCTCATGGAAGTTCAGATGCAAAAGCTTTTAAAAATGCAATTAAACAGGCAACAATATTTTATGAAAACAAAGTTGTTGACAAATTAAAACTAGAAATTGAAAAGCTTTCAGATAAGTAAAAAATATAAATTGAGTTATTAATGGTTATTATGTAGTCTATAAAAATACAAGGAGGTGAAAGATTATGTTTGAAGAAATTAGAGCGTGTATATCATCACAATTAAATATAGATGATGAAGAAATAAAAATGGAATCATCATTTATGAATGATTTAGGTGCAGATTCACTTGATATTGTAGAATTAATTATGGAACTTGAGGAAAAGTATGATATAGAAATTCCAGATGAAGATGTTGAAAAAATTGCCACTGTTGGAGATATAGTAGAATATATTAAAGCTCATTCAGAAGAATAAATAATAAAAAGTTAAGGATAAAATTCCTAAAATAAACTTCCGAAAAGGAGTAATAATTATGAAAAATGATATACAATTACAGGAACTTGAAAAGAAACTGAAATTAAATTTTACTGATAAGGATTTATTAAAAACCGCAATTACCCATAGTTCTTTTGCAAATCAGAAAAAGAAGGTTGAATTTAATGAAAGACTTGAGTTCTTAGGAGATTCTGTATTACAACTTATAATATCAGAACATTTATATAGTCGCTTTACGCAGAAACCTGAAGGCTATTTAACTAAAATTAGGTCGTTAATAGTGTGCGAAAATTCGCTTTGTGATATAGCTAATGCTTGGGAACTTGGAATATATATGAACATGAGTAAAGGTGAAGAAATTACTGGCGGTAGAAATAGAGTGTCGATACTTGCAGATTGTGTTGAAGCAGTGCTTGCTGCTATATATTTAGATAAGGGAATAGAGTATTCTAAGGTATTTATACTTAATAACTTTAAAACAACTATTGAGAAAGCAATTAATAATGAGATAATTTTAGATTATAAGACAAAACTTCAAGAAATATTTCAGCAAAATGGAGAAGTGAATATTCGTTATGAACTTGTAAAATTTGAAGGTCCACCACATAGAAGAAAGTTTTTTGTTAATATTTTAATAAACGATTGTGTAAAAGGTTCAGGGCAAGGGTTTAGTAAAAAAGAAGCAGAACAAAATGCAGCTAAAGAAGTTATGTTAAACAAGGATGATGTACATGAGTGATTTGCATTACATTATTCCTATTTTCGTTCCACATGAAGGGTGTCCACATGAGTGTGTGTTTTGTAATCAAGATAGTATAACAGGTACAAAATCAAAAGTTGATGCAATGTATGTGGAAAAAACAATAAATGAATATCTTGAAACAATAAAGAATGATGATGCTATCATTGAAGTATCTTTTTTTGGCGGGACATTTACAGCTATAAAAATAGAGAAACAAATAGAATTATTGACTGTTGCTAAAAAGTTTAAAGATAATAATAAAATAAAATTTATTAGGTTATCTACAAGGCCAGATTATATCGATGATAATATATTAAAGAATTTAAAAAAATACTCTGTAGATATTATAGAACTTGGGGTACAATCTATGGATGAAGAAGTTCTGCTGAAATCTGGAAGAGGGCATACTGCGACAGATGTAGAAAATGCATCTAAACTTATAAAGCAGTATGGTTTTGTTTTAGGACATCAAATAATGATAGGTCTTCCTGGAGATAACATAACTAAAGATATTGAAACAACTAAAAGAGTGGTTGCTCTTAAACCAGATATTTGCCGTATTTATCCGGCTCTTGTAATTAAAAATACTGAAATGGAAAGAATGTATATACAACATAAATTTAAACCTTATTCATTAAGTGAAGCGGTAAATATAAGTAAGATTATTTATATTATGTTGTCCCAAAATCAAATAAATGTTATAAGGATAGGATTACAACCTACAATAGAGATATCAGAGGGTCATGATCTTGTTTGCGGACCATTTCATCCTGCATTTAGAGAACTAGTTGAGGGAAGTATATATAGCGATTTAATATATGATGTTATCATGAATAGCTTTAATAAAGAACTTAGTTATAATAGAGTTTTAATAAAAATCAATCCAAAAGATATTTCTAAGCTTTATGCTAATGGAAAAATTTATTTTAATGAACTGAAAAATAGATTAAAAAGAACTTCCCTAGATATATCTCAAGATATTACAGTTAAACGTGGAAGCATTAGTATAAGAACAGAAGAAAAGTGTATTATTATGACTATATATGAGTACTTGTCAATAAAGTATAAAAAAGGATTCTAATTAGTGTATAAAATATAATTTCAATTCTTATAAGTTGAATAAAGTATACATTACATTGAATAAATTTATAGTAATGTATTCTTTTTTTATATTAAAAAAGTTGAAAAATTCTAATATGAGGTGAAGTATGAAAAAAGCGAAAAGAGATAAATATACAAAGGTAATTATTTACGGTATTGTTTTCATTTTTACAATAGGTTTTGTATTGCCAATGTTATTTAGGTAAAATAGGAGAGTGGTTCATGTTCTTAAAATCTATCGAAATAAGAGGATTTAAATCCTTTGCGGATAAGACGGAGTTAACGTTTGAAAAAGGGATTACAGCAGTAGTAGGTCCTAATGGAAGTGGGAAAAGTAATATTTCAGATGCGGTAAGATGGGTTCTTGGAGAACAAAGCGTACGAAGCCTAAGAGGCGACAAAATGGAAGACGTTATATTTGCAGGCACACAGTTTAGAAAGCCTGTGGGGCTTGCTCAGGTGTCATTAACACTTGATAACAGCGATTCTGAATTGGACATTGATTATTCTAATGTAACTATATCGAGAAGGTTATATCGCTCAGGAGAAAGTGAATATTTAATAAATAATACATCTTGTAGATTAAAAGATGTTCAACAACTTTTTATGGATACAGGTATAGGAAAAGAAGGATATTCAATTATTGGCCAAGGTAAAATTGACGCTATTTTAAGTGGTAAAACTGAGGAAAGAAGAAAATTATTTGAGGAAGCTGCAGGAATCGTAAAATATAAAACAAGAAAAGAAGAGGCAGAAAAAAGATTAGATAGTACTGATCAAAATTTAATTAGAATAAGTGATATCTTAAGTACTTATGAAGAACGATTAGAACCACTAATGAATGAAAGTGATAAGGCGAAAAGGTTTTTAAAGCTTTTTGAAGAATTGAAAAGTAAAGAAGTTAGCATAATTATTGATTCTATTACTAAAGTGGAAGAAAGAATCAAAGGATTACATGAGGAATTAGATAAATTGCAGGTAGAAGTTGTAAAAACAACAGAAGAAAAAACATCTTTTAAGAAAGGTGTTGAAAGTTTAAATGAAGAATTTGAAAAATTTGAAAATAAAAGCCAAGTCGAGAAACAATTATTTTATGATAATAAGATAGTATATCAAAATAACATTTCACAAATAAATATTCTTCATGAGAGAATAGAAAATTTAGAAAAGGTTATTGATAAAACAACAAACGAGAGAAGTGTAGCTCATAAAAATTTGTTAGTTTTAAAAAACAATAACATAAAAGCTGAGGACTTATTAAATAATATAAAAAATACTCAGACAGAAATCGATGAAGAAATAAAATTAGAAGAAATGAAAATAAAAAATATTCAGGGAAATATAGAAATTGAAAGTAATGAAATTAAATCTCTTAAGGAAGTAAAACAAAACAGCATAAACAAAAACATGGTATCTAACAATAGTTTATTAATCTTAAATAATAACATAGATATATCTAAAAACAGGATAATTATGTTGAAAAAGACTATTGAGGATCTTGAAAATTTAATAAAGATAAATGTTACTAAAAAAATAACCATTGAAAGTGAATTGGAAGAAGCAAGGCAAAAGATAAAACAATCTCAAAGTCAATTTGATAAAAATAAAACCGAGATTAATAAACTTCAAAATATTTTATCTATAGATGAAAAAGATATGAAAAATTGTGCTTTTAAAATTAACAAAGCGGAAGCTAATTTTAATGTACTTACAATACTCGAGAAAAAACATGAAGGTTATAATAAATCGGTAAAGAACCTAATGCAAAATGTTAATGAAGGCAAAGTAGGTAATATTCATGAATGTTTTGTTCTTGGTGAAATTATAAAGGTTGAAAAGTATTTAGAAGTTGCTTTAGAAATTGCTTTGGGGGGGACTATATCACATATAATAACCAAAGATGAGAATGTGGCAAGGACGTTGATTAATTATTTAAAAGCAAATAAACTTGGACGTGCAACATTTTTACCTTTAAACATTATTAAGGGCAGAAAGATCACCATTGATAATGAAACTAAAAGTAATCCAGGATTTGTCGGAATAGCAAGTGAACTTATAGGTTATAATGAAAAATTTAGTGAGGTTATGGCATTTGTTTTAGGTAGAACAATCATTTGTAAAGATATGGATTCAGCTTTAAATATATCAAAATATAATAATCATAGAATTAAAATTGTTACGTTATCAGGTGAGGTTATAAACGTTGGTGGATCTCTAACAGGTGGAAGTGTATATTCCAAAACATCAAGTATAATTGGAAGAAAAAGAGAAATTAAAGAATTAGATAAAGACTTATCAACCCTAAAAAAGGAAAATGTTGTTTACTTCGAGAAAATTAAACAAGGTAAAACTGAAACCCTAAGATTTGACAATGAAAATTTGAAAATAAGGGAAGAGATTCACTTTGAAAACATTGAGGTAGCAAAAAAAGAAGCTAAAATAAACTCAATACTAGATGATACAAATAGATTGAAGAGTAACAGCAAAAAATCAAATATTGAAAAATCTTTAGAAGAGAGTAAACTTAAACAAGATTATATAGAAATTGAAGAGAAAAATATGTTAGTTACTAATTTTACACATGCAAAAGACGAAATAGAGGAAAATTTAAATAAAATTGAATTTAAATTAAAAGACAAATTACAAGAAATTGACAATATAAAAGACTCGATTACAGGAGCTAAGATAAAAAAAGCTCAAATCAATGAGTCAATACTTAACAAAGATTCTGAAATTAAAAGATTGAATGTAGACATATTATCTCAAAGTGAAAAAGTAATTATATATTCTAAGGAAATAGAAGAAGCCATAAAAAATAAGGAAACAAGTATATCTTCAATTCAAAGTGTAGAAGAAAAGGCAAATGAAATAATGATTACCATAGAAGAAATGAAAAAAAACTTTGAGGATTATGAGATTCAAAGGATTAAGATTAAAGATAATATAAAAATAAAAGTGGGTCAGTTTGATAATGTTACGATGATCCTTGAAAAAACAGAAAAAAGTTTATATAAGTGTCAATTAGCTCTAGCAAAAGTTAGTATGGAAAAGGATAATTACTACAAGAAATTGAATGAAGACTTTGAACTAACATATGCGGAGGCGCTAATATTTAAAAGAGAAATTGATGATATCGGTAAGCTTAAAAATGAAATAGCAGCATTGAAAGAGGCTATAACACTTCTTGGTAAAATAAATGTAAGTGCTATTGAAGAGTATAAAGAGGTAAAAGATAAATATACATTTATGAATGGTCAAAAGGAAGACTTAGTATCAGCTAAAAATGAACTATTGACTGTAATAAGTGGAATGACTGAAAAAATGAAAAAAATATTTGCAGAAAATTTTATTATATTAAGGCAAAATTTTAATGAAACATTTATGGAATTATTTAAAGGCGGTAGTGCAGATTTAATACTTACAGAGGGTGATGAACTTACAGCAAAAATCGATATAAACGTACAGCCACCAGGGAAAAAGCTTCAAAATATAAGTCTAATGTCTGGTGGAGAAAAAGTTTTATCTGCGATTGCATTATTATTCGCAATACTCAAGATGAAGCCAACACCATTTTGTATTTTGGATGAAATAGAGGCAGCTCTTGACGATGCAAACGTTGTTAGATATGCAGAATTTTTAAAGAGATTTTCTGATAATGTTCAATTCATTATAATAACCCATAGGAAAGGAACTATGGAGGCTGGGGATGTATTATATGGTGTTACTATGGAAGAGAAGGGTGTGTCAAAAATAGTATCTATTGATTTAAAAAAATAGAGATTTATAATAACCGTTTTGTGCATCAAAGTAGAAACAAGGAGGATTTGAAATGTTTGGAGGATTTTTCAATAAATTAAAAGATGGATTAGCAAAGACTAGAAATAGTATAACGGAAAAAGTTAGTGAAGCATTAAACTTAGCAATTACAATTGATGATGAATTGTATGAAGAACTAGAGGAAATATTAATTACCTCGGATATTGGAGTTGACACTTCTGTTTTTATAATTGAAAAACTTAGAAAAAGAGTCAAGGAATTAAAAATAAAAGATCCATCAGAGATTATACCCTGTTTAAAAGAAGTTTTAATGGATATATTAGGGGAAGAGGAAGATCAAACAAAGAGTGTACAGTTACCCAAGGTAATTTTGGTAATAGGAGTTAATGGAGTAGGTAAAACAACATCTATCGGCAAAATGGCATCATCATTAAAAACTAAAAAGTATAAAGTACTTATTGCTGCAGCAGATACATTCAGAGCAGCAGCAATTGATCAGTTAGAAATTTGGAGTAGTAGAGCAGATGTTCCATTAATAAAACACCAAGAAGGTTCTGACCCTGCAGCTGTAGTTTTTGATGCTGTTCAAGCTGCTAAAGCAAGAAAAGTGGATATACTAATTTGTGATACGGCAGGTAGACTTCATAATAAAAAAAATCTTATGGATGAATTAGCAAAAATAAATAGAGTTATTATGAGGGAGTATAGCGAGGCTCATATGGAAACACTATTAGTCATTGATGCAACTACGGGGCAAAATGGGATTCAACAGGCTAAACAATTTATGGAAATATGCCCGATTGATGGAATAATATTAACTAAATTAGATGGTACTGCCAAAGGTGGTGTTGTAATATCAATTAAGGACCAACTTAATATACCTGTTAAATACATAGGCGTTGGTGAGGGAATTGATGATTTACAAGAGTTTAATTCAAAAGATTTTGTAGAGGCGTTGTTTTAAAAACAACGTAAAAAATATAAAAATAGTGCCTGTTAAGTAAAACTACTTGACACCACATTAAAACTCTGATATTATATGATTTGTGAGTCGGTGATGAAATGGAAAAAAGATTTGAAATTTCACTATTATTAGATTTTTATGGAGTATTGCTTACACAAAAACAACGAACCATAATGGATTTGTATTTTAATAATGATTTGTCTTTGTCTGAAATAGCAGAAATAAATAATACGAGTAGGCAAGCTATTCATGATACTATAAAAAGATCTGATAACGCGCTTTTAGTATATGAAGAAAAATTAAAATTATTAAACAAAGACCTTGAATTAAAAAAGATATTTGAAAATATTATATTGGAATTAGATGAATTACAAATTAATATAAAAGATAAAAAAATGAATCAGCTTATATGTGATATAAAAACACAGATTATCGAGAATGTTTAGGAGGTTTATTATGGCTTTTGAAGGGTTATCTTCTAAGTTACAAGATACCATAAGAAAATTAAAGGGTAAGGGTAAGCTTTCTGAAAAAGATATTAAAGATGCTATGAGAGAAGTAAAATTAGCATTGTTAGAAGCTGACGTTAATTATAAAGTAGTTAAAGATTTTGTGAGAAATGTAAGCGAAAAGTGTTTAGGTAATGGAGTGTTACAAAGCTTAACACCTGGGCAACAGGTTATTAAAATTGTTAATGATGAGTTAACTAGTTTAATGGGTAATTCAGAAAGCAAGTTAGAGTTATCAACTAGTGGGTTAACAGTTATAATGCTTGTGGGGCTTCAAGGTGCTGGTAAAACCACAATGGGTGGTAAACTTGCCCTTTCGCTTAAAAGAAAAAACAAAAAACCTTTGTTAGTAGCTTGTGATGTATATAGACCAGCTGCAATAAAACAATTGCAAGTAGTAGGAAAACAAATTGAAGTTCCAGTATTTACAATGGGTGATAAAGTGAGCCCTGTAGATATAGCAAAAGCATCAATAGATTTTGCTCGTGAGAATGGTAATAATGTAGTTATATTAGATACTGCAGGAAGACTTCATATAGATGAAAACTTAATGGAAGAACTTCAAAATATGAAATTAAGTGCAAAACCAAATGAAATAATGTTAGTTGTAGATTCAATGACTGGTCAAGATGCAGTTAATGTAGCTGATAGTTTTAATTCGCAGTTAGATATAACGGGTGTCATTTTGACTAAATTAGATGGAGATACAAGAGGTGGAGCAGCACTATCCATTAAAGCAATAACTGGAAAGCCTATAAAATTTGTTGGTTCTGGTGAAAAAATGAATGACCTGGAAGTGTTTTATCCAGATAGAATGGCATCGAGAATACTTGGTATGGGAGATGTGCTTTCATTAATTGAAAAAGCACAGGATTCTTTTGATGAAAACGAAGCAAAGGAACTAGGAAATAGGATGTTATCTCAAGAATTTAACTTTGATGATTATTTGGCATCAATGCAGCAAATGAAAAAACTTGGACCACTTAATAAAATAGTTGAAATGATTCCAGGTTTAAATAAAAAAGAATTGCAGGGTGTAGACTTATCTCAAGGTGAAAAACAAATGGGAAAAAGTGAAGCCATAATAAGATCAATGACTGCATCAGAAAGAAAACATCCTAATTTGGTTAGTGGCTCTTCATCTAGAAAAAAAAGAATCGCTAATGGATCAGGGACTTTAGTCCAGCAGGTAAATAAAGTTTTAAAAGATTTTGAAATGATGAAAAAATTTATGAAACAAGCAAAAGGATTCCAAAAACCTGGTAAAAAAGGAATGTTTGGTAAAATGCCTTTTTAATATAATACTTGATAGATTACTAAAATTAGATTTAAGGAGGTGATATACGTGGCAGTTAAAATAAGATTAAAAAGAATGGGTGCTAAACATGCTCCATTTTACAGAGTTGTAGTTGCAGATTCAAGATCTCCAAGAGATGGTAAATTTATTGAAGAAATAGGATACTACAATCCAACAACAGAACCAACTACTATTAAAATAGATGTTGAAAAAGCAACTAAGTGGATGAAGAATGGTGCACAACCATCTGATACAGTTAAAAGGTTACTTAGCAAAATAGCAGTCAACTAGAAAAGTTTGTAAGTAATGAATGGAGGAGTTTTCCATGAAGCAGTTACTTGAAGTATTGGCAAAGTATTTAGTTGATAAACCAGAAATGGTAGTAGTAAACGAAGTATTACATGAGCATATGGTACTTTTAGAATTATCTGTAGCACATGAAGATATGGGGAAAGTTATTGGGAAACAGGGTAGGATAGCGAAAGCTATTCGTACTGTTGTCAAAGCTGCTGCTGTTAAAGAAAATAAAAAAGTGGTTGTTGAAATAAAGTAAGAGTTAGGTTCAGCCTAACTCTTATTTTATTTATAAAACAAACAAAGTAAATAATATTGGAAGGAGGATTTTAAATGAAA
>ERZ1463035.33-NODE-33-length-28834-cov-12.739428_pt1 | contig 28834 bp, 27 predicted proteins | sample MGYA00564486_ERZ1463035 | MGnify/ENA primary metagenome ERZ1463035 (study PRJEB39244, sample SAMEA3635149) | Helicobacter pylori | study: EMG produced TPA metagenomics assembly of PRJEB11511 data set (Assembly of a 5300-year-old Helicobacter pylori... | reverse complement strand
AGCTACTAAGGCAGCATCGTCGAATCCATATTCTAGTTTAGTATTTAAAATTAACGTTGGCTTAAATCTTGAATTCTTTAATTTATGAATAATTAAATTTATATCTTTAAAAATTAATCGCTTAAAAAATCTTTTTTTAGGTTTTGATTGTGATTTATCTTTTGAATTGTTTTTTAAAGGTTTATTTACCTCTAGTTTCTTTTTATATATATAAATTTCCAAGACTTTGTTTGTGTATTTAAGAGTTATTTTTAAATGGATTGGAAATAATATAATTGTTAATACAAAAAGAAACACTATTATAAATTTAAACATTACAACCTCCCAATTTATCCAATAATAGTTATTATGCTCAATAATCAATAAAAAAATCAATAAATTGTAATGTTGTATAAACATAAAAAATATTTTAAAGTTATGAAAAATTAAAAGAGGTGAAATCATGACAAAAAAATCTAAAGTGTATTTATCGTTATCTTTAAGTATGATTTTATTATTAACAGTATTAGTTCAAAGTGTTTATGCTGATGATCTAAATATTAATGCAATAAGTTCTATAGCATTAGATTGTGATTCAAAAGTTGTGTTATATGAGAAAAATGCATATAAACCTATTGAAATCGCAAGTACTACAAAGATAATAACTGCACTTGTTGCAATTAAATGTGGAGATCTGAACAAGAAAATAATTATATCAAAAAAGGCAGCAAATATACGTGGATCCGAAATAGGGTTAAAAGAAGGAGAGGAGATAACTTTAAAAGAACTATTATATGGACTTTTGATGAGATCAGGAAATGATGCAGCAATTGCAATTGCTGAGGGTGTGAGCGGAAGTGTTGATGAATTTTTAAAGCTTATGAATGAGTATGCCTTAGAAATCGGGTTATTAAACAGTAATTTTGAATCGCCCCATGGATTAGATAGTGCTAATCACTATTCAACGGCATACGATCTAGCTTTAATAACTGCAAAGGCTAAGGAAGTTAAAACTTTTAATGATATAGTAGGTTCAAAAGATGTTATTGCAGAGGAACATAATTTTACTAGAAGTTATCATAATATTAATAAAATTTTGTCTCTCTTGTCTAATTCAACAGGAGTTAAAACTGGATTCACAGGAAAAGCAGGTAAATGCCTTGTAACTTCTGTCAAAATTCAAAACAGGGATATTATTATTATTACGCTAAATTGTACCCCAAGGTGGAAAGAGACTGAAAAGATAAATAATTATATTGAAAAAACATATAAATACAAAAAAGTGGTAAGTAAAGGAGAGATTTTAGGAAAACTGATTTTGAAAAATGGTAATAAGAATGTAGAAATAGTTAGTAAGAGAGATATTATAATTCCAGTTAAGAATGATCAGAAAATAGAAGTGAAAGTTAAAAAACCCTTATATCAAGTTTATGCACCAGTAAATTATGGCGATAAAATTGGAAGAGTAGATGTATATGCAAATGATAAGCTTTTATTGACAGAAAGCTTGATGTCAAATGACAGTGTTAAAAGTAAAAATAATTTTAAAATTAAATTTGATAAAATTAAAAAATTTATTTTTCAATAAAAAAGAGTTATATTTGACTCTTTTTTTATTAAAGTTTTCTATATATATATTTACAATGCTGTATTTGACATGTTTACAGTTAGTTTAAGAAGAAGAAGTCCACATTAGGCATATCTTATAACACATATTATTCTAGACTACTAGGCGGCTTATATAACTCTTAAACCCATATCGATAAATCACATTATAAAATATAATCTATTAATATATTAATATCGAATTGTTTTTATATTAGTTATATAAAATTTATAATTTTATTTTTGTAAAATCATTGAAAGAATTGTAATTATCCGTTAAAATAGTCTTTGAAGAAAGGACTGATTATTTGAAAAATCTTTTTAAAAAATTATTACCGTTAGTATTAATAGGTTCTGTTCCTTTTTCTAATTTGTTTTATTGGACATTAAATAGTACTCATAGAGGTGTTTATAATCTAACTACAGATTTGGATAGATCGTTGCCACTTATAAAAATTTTCATAATACCTTACATGACTTTATGGTTCTTTTTGGCATTCTGTTTTGTTTATTTATGCTTTAAAAATAGAAAGGTTTATTATAAAATTATGATTACTTTATTTCTATGTTATGTTGTTGCTTTTATTACGTATTACTTTTTTCAAACTACAGTTATAAGGCCTATAGTTACTGGTAATGATATATTGTCAAAGATGATTTTATTTACCTATAATTCAGATGAACCATATAATTGTTTCCCAAGCATTCATGTTATTACAGCGTACTTGGCTGTTAAGGGGATTAATGCTACTAATGCTAGTAAGTCAATTAAAATTCCGGTTAATATAATAGGATTTCTTATTATTATATCTACTGAATTCGTAAAACAACATGTGATAATGGATATATTTTTTGCAATGTTTTTATGTAGCACGATTTATGATTTAGTTATTTATTTAGAACTTCAGTATGATATTTATATTTCATCAAAAACATTTAATTTGGATAAACAAGAAATTGAACAATAATAAAAGCTAAAAGCTACTGAAAATTCTTCAGTAGCTTTTAGCTTTTATACTATAACTATCTTATCATCTTTTAGTTCTACAGATATAGTTGAACCCTCGGTAAATTCATTTTGTAGATAGTGCTCTGCAATTTCATCTTCAATATATTTTTGAATAGTTCGTCTTAGTGGTCTTGCTCCATATTTATCATCATATCCTTTTTCTAATATAAAGTCAGCTACAGCTTTCGAAACATTAAGTTTAATATTCTTTTCACCTACCTCTTCAACTACTTCCTTAATCATTAAATCAACAATTTTTCTAAGTTCTTTCTTTTCAAGAGGTGTAAATACAATGATTTCATCTACTCTATTTAAAAATTCTGGTTTAAATGTTTCCTTTAATGAATCATTTACACGGGCCTGTAATACACCATAATCGCCTTTAACAAAGCCGATGTTACTTGATTTAAATTCAGTTCCTGCATTTGAAGTCATTATTATTACAGTATTTTCAAAGAATACAGTGCGACCTTGACTATCTGTTAGTATTCCATCATCAAGAATTTGAAGTAACATATTAAATACATCTGGATGAGCTTTCTCTATTTCATCTAGTAGAATTACTGAATATGGTTTTCTTCTTACTTTTTCAGTTAATTGTCCACCTTGATCATATCCCACATAACCTGGTGGTGCACCAATTAATTTTGATACTGTATGTTTTTCCATATATTCAGACATATCAATTCTTATTAGTGCATCATCGCTTCCAAAAAGCTCACAGGAAAGGGTTTTAACTAGTTCTGTTTTCCCAACACCAGTTGGCCCAACAAAAATGAAAGAAGATGGTTTTTTCTTTTTTCTAAAGCCTGAACGATTTCGTCTTATTGCTCTAGACAAACTTTTAATGGCTTCATTTTGACCAATAACACGTTTGTGAAGATTGCTTTCAAGATTTAATAGTTTTTTAGCTTCTTTCTCTGTAATTTTTTGGATTGGAATTTTAGTCCACGATTCAATAACGAAAGCAATATCCTCTAGGGTAATTTCAACTTCACCACATATTTTTTGAGTTGTACTAATATCCTCTTTTACTTTGCATAATTTAGTTCTATATTCAGCAGCTTTTTCAAAATTTCCAGTAGCTTCTGCTTCATTTTTTTCTGTTTGAATCCTAATTGATTCTTTTTTGAGTCCTAACAGTTCAATTAGTCCTTTATTCTTTAAATTTGCTCTAGAACCAGCCTCATCAATTACGTCAATTGCTTTATCTGGCAAAAATCTATCCGTTATATACCTCTCAGATAAAGTTACAACCTCTTCGATTACCTCATCTGAAATTTTGACTTTATGATAATCCTCATAGTAGCCTCGTATTCCTTTTAAAATTTCTATTGTTTCAGCTATAGAAGGTTCCTCAACTAGAACTGGTTGAAACCTTCGCTCTAGTGCTGCATCTTTTTCTATATATTTTCTATATTCCTCAAGAGTTGTCACCCCAATAACTTGTATTTCTCCTTTTGCTAAAGCAGGTTTTAAGATGTTAGCTGCATTCATTGCGCCGCCCTGAACTTCACCGGCACCCATAATATTGTGTACTTCGTCAATAACCAATATTATATTCCCATTTTCTTTAGCCTCTTCAATAATTGATTTCATACGGCTTTCAAATTGTCCTCTAAATTGTGTGCCTGCAACAACAGCTGTTAGGTCAAGTAAATAAACTTCAGCATTAAATAATTTTTCTGGGACTTGTTTTTCTACAATTCTTACAGCAAGGCCTTCAGCGATTGCTGTTTTCCCTACACCGGCTTCGCCAATTAATATAGGATTATTTTTACCTCGTCTATTTAATATTTGAACTACACGATCAATTTCTTTATATCTCCCAATAACTTTGTCTACACCGTTTTGCTTTGCTTTATCTGTTAAGTTTATCCCATATGTATCTAAATGTTTTCTCTTCTTCTTAAACCAGTTCTTTTTTGATTTATCATCGGAAGCATTTTTGATTTTTGGGGAAGGTTCAACATCACCGTCTGCAAAATCATTACCTTTATCGACAGAAGAAAATAATTCATTAAAAATGTTACCAATAATATTTTTTTCTTCTCCATTTTTAATGTTCTTATTTAGTGTATTTAAATTATCAGTGTTAATATCTTCTAAATTCATGTCATTAAACATGGTACCCATTTGTTCATTTAAGCTTTCAATATCCTCTGAGGACAATCCAGCTTGCTGCATTAATTGATCCATGACTGGAATGCCTCTTTTTTTTGCACATTCTATACATAATCCTATAGTTTCAGTTTTACCATTTTCGATCTTTGATGTTAATATCATTGCTATATTTTTTTTGCATATTTCACATAACTTCATTTAAATCATCTCCATATTTTATGTTGTATTGAATATTATTATAGTATATCATTTTTTAACATAAATTGTTCAATATATTCTGATTGTTTACTTTTCATTATCAAATATAATTATTTATTACTTTAAAATAGCACTCTCTATTTTATTCTATCTTCATACATATATTCCTCTTTCAAAATAGTAAATTATTAGCTTTTTTAATCTTAATATATTATAGTATGTAGGTTTAACATCAGTGTTACAAAAATATTAATAGATAGATATATTTAATATGCACATTTATTTGTAAGTTTACATATTTTAATATGATAGTGCTTAAGGAGGTTATATTATGAGTTATGAGCCCTACGACTGTATTGATGTAGGAAGTGAATATTGTCCATGTCATCTTGCTGAAACAGGAGATTGTATATTATGTTCACAATTAGCAGGAAAGGATTTTTGTGACTGCTGCAACTTTAATGGAGTATGTATTTATCAAGAGTATGCAACGAATGGTTACAAAGCTAAAGAAAGTAGAAAAAATTATAATTGCAAAATATTAGAGAAAAATAGATTTGAGGAAAAAATTATTATACTTACTGTTTGTGCAAGTGATAAATTGGTGAGCGAATTGGTCCATGTTGGAAGTTATATTTTTGCTCGAAGGCCGGGTGCAGAAGCTAGGTTTGATACACCAATATCTATAATGGATACAGATACTACAAATAATACTATTACTATTGCAATAGAACTAAAGGGGTCTAAGACTAAAGCATTAGATAAGCTCAAGATAGGGGAGGAACTTCTTATAAAAGGACCTTTCTGGAATGGTACTTTAGGATTAAAAAACATATATAAAATTAAAGATAGTAAGTGCTTAATTGTAGCGAGAGGAATAGGTCAGGCACCTATGATACCTGTACTCAAATATTTGAAATCAAATAATAATGAAGTTATAGTTGTGATTGATAATTCGCCATATAAAAATAGCTTTGCAAATGATTATATAGATAAATATGCATCAAGGGTTATAGAATGTAGCACAATAGCTGCAAATGGCATAATGACAGAGAAATTTAATGATTTATTAAAAGAAATAATTATAAATAATGATATTATTTTAGTTCATTGTGATGCTGTAGATATTTTAAATTATGAATTGATGAAGAACGTAGAACAAATAGACAAAAATATTAAATATTCTTGTTGTAACAATGCAAAAATGTGTTGTGGAGAAGGAGTGTGTGGTTGTTGCACAAGAACGAATAACGATCTTAAATTAAGAAGGCTCTGCAAAATGCAGACAGAACCTAAATATGTATTAGAAGGGAGGAGAAAATTTTGAAGGTAATTATAATTGGTGGTGGATGGTCTGGATGTATGGCAGCAATCACGGCAAAAAAAGCAGGAGCGCAGGTCTCATTATATGAGAAAACTGATATGCTTTTAGGCCTTGGAAATGCAGGTGGTATAATGAGAAATAATGGAAGATATACTGCGGCAGAAGAATTGATAGCACTTGGGGCAGGTGATTTAATTCATGTAACCGATGAGAATAGTAGACATAAAAATGTAGAATTTCCTGCACATAAAAATGCTTGGTTTTATGACGTAAATAAAATTGAACCAGCAGTCGTTGAGTGTTTAAAAGATATGAATATAGAATTAAACATGATAACTAGGGTAGTAGATGTTGAAAAAGAAGGAAACAAAATAAAAGGAATATATTTATCAGATGGCACTTATGTAGCGGCAGATGTATTTATAGAAACTACAGGGTCAACGGGGCCAATGGGTAACTGCTTAAAGTATGGTAATGGGTGCTCGATGTGTGTGTTAAGGTGTCCAGCATTTGGACCTAGGGTAAGCATAAGCTATAGAGCTGGTATTGAAGATTTAAAAGGTGAAAGGGAAGAAGATGTATATGGAGCATTCAGTGGCTCATGTAAACTAGCTAAGTCTTCTTTAGGGGATGAGGTTATGAAGGAGCTTAATGAGAAGGGCGTAGTCATTTTAAAAGTACCAGAGGAAGATGTTAATTTAGATAAACTTAAAATGAAAGTATGTCAGCAATATGCACTCAAAGAGTTTGCGGAAAATATGATCTTGCTTGATACAGGGGATGCTAGGTGTCTTCAACTGCAACATTGATTCATCTAATTCTACTTTCTCAGTATCATCTCCGTCAGTACCAATAAATTTGATTTCAATTTTAGCTTTATTTTTATCAATACTATACCAATAGACACTTTCTATTAATGTGTCTATAATTTGTTTTTGTCTTTCTTTTGGTAAAGTATCTATCATTCCACATTCATTTAATACATTTTCTATTAAATGTAGATTGATTTTATCTACCTTTTCTTTTTTAATTTTATTATCAGAAGCAATTATTTTACCTTCGATTTTAATGCATTCGTTTTTCAACGGATTAATTTCAATGCGGATTAGACCTTTCATATATTCATCTTCTTCTTTTGAAAGTTCGGTGATTAACCCAGAAATTTGTTTCTTTTTTTCAGAGAGTAATTTATTTAATGCAACTTTTTCATCAACTTTTTCAGTATCCTTAAGAACTGAATTGTATTTAGCTTTTAGATCATCAATAAATACCTGCTTAGTAGTACTTAACTTTTTTAAACTAAGAAGAACTAGATTTTCTAAATCTGCGGCTTTAGCATTAGAATTATTGCAACATTTTTTATGAGATTTTCTTTTTAAAGAACACATATAATAAAATAATTTTTTACCAGTGGTTTTAGAAATTCGTCCATGTTGGATTAGCATATATTCCTTGCATACACCACATTTAAGTTTTCCTGTTAATAAAGCATTATTTGTTTTACCTAACCTTGGAAACTTATCTTTATTATCTTCAAATTGATTTTGAACCTGTAACCATAAATCTGGATCAATTGCCCCTTTTATATTACTAACTGCTGCAAGACGTTCCCCTTTATTTTTAAGTGTCTTAACATATTTACCATTTACTACGGACTGTTGAGTTTTGTTATAGGTTAGTAGAGAATGTACATTATCAGCTTCACCATAAACAATCCAGTTTGTTGTTTTTAAATGTTCAATTACCAAATTGTTAGCTTTTACATAAACAGGATTTTGAAGTATAATTTTTAAACTTGTCTTCTCAAATAAAATATTATTTCTCGATTTCAAATTATTTTCAGTAATGTAACATTCAAGTTTATGCAAGCTACCTAGTTCTAAATATTTTTCATATAGGAATTTAACAAATTTCATTTCAATTTCATTTATTACAAGTGTGGTTATCTCTCTTTGTAATCCCATTTCATCAGCATATTTTATTTTCTCAGAGGTAAAACCGAGTGGTATCCGCCCACCTGTCCATTTACCATTTTTAGCAATTTCCAACATATTATCTTTTACTCTTTCAGCGATAGTTTCACGCTCTAACTGCGCAAAAACAGAAGCTATGTATATCATGGCCTTACCCATAGGAGATGAAGTGTCAAATTGCTCACTTATGCTAATAAAGTCAACATTATTACTTTTTAATATTTCTAGGGTTGAAGAGAAATCTGCAACATTTCTGCTTATACGATCCAGTCGATAACAAGCTAAAACATTAATTTTTTTCGATTTTACATCCTGCATCAATTTTAAAAATTTAGGCCTATTTAATGTGCTGCCACTAAAGCCCTCATCTTCGTAAATAATATATTCAACGTTTTTTCCTAGATTTCTTGTAATATATTCTTTGCACATTTCTATTTGATTTTCTATGGAATCACCTTTGCCGGTGAACTTAGATTTTCTGCTGTATATAGCTACTTTTTGCATAATTATCTCCTCCTTCTATATTTTGAAGATCTAACTTAACTATTTTATATATTTTAGACTTTTGGAATATCACTATTTAAAATTAGTTGAGGTTCATGTGGCATTCATTATTTCATCTAAATCATATAAGTATATCCTGTATAAATTATAACTGTTGGCATCTCATTAAACAACTAGTAATTAGGTACAATATGGGAACTCATTTTTAAAATATTAACGGTCATAAGGTTATACATCAATACTTTTAAAATAATGTAACAAAAGTAATTTCCCAAGAATATTATATACTGAATAGTTTGGGAGGTTTTTTATGAAAACTGAATATACAGTAACCTTAATACTTCCTAAGGACAAAACAATATTAGAAAGAAAATATTCAGAAGTTTTAGTTGATATTGTAACAGAGATGTTATCTGTTGATGAGCTTGGGTATTTAATTTCAGATTTGGAGAAAAATGAAAACATATTTCAACAACAAAACATATTGCGTAGTTAAATTTAACTGAAAATTATAACTCAACTTGGTGTTATAGAAATATTAAGTGTATTCATAATAATAATTGCCCTCTAGAATAGAGGGCTTATTTATTTTGAAAATGCTTATGTACTTTCTTTTTAATCTAATTAGTACAACATATTCAATTAGGTGTGAATTTTATAAAATTGATAATAATTAAAGAATTAAAAATAATTAAAAAATATTATAAATTAGTGTATACTTTTCGGATGCCGCCGTTACTATACATAGCATACGAAATAAAAAACAGAAAAATAGAGAAAGGAAAACATAGGGGGAATTTATGAAAACTAAATATACAGTAACTTTAATATTTCCACAGGATAAAAGAATATTAGAAAGAAAATATACAAAAATATTATCTGAAATTGTAGCTGAGATGTTATCAATTGATGAGCTTGGTTATTTAATTTCAGCTTTAGAGAAAAAAGTAAACATAGTCTAATAGCAAATAGAAAATGCAATAATTAAAAATTTTATTAATATAATAGAAAAATGTGAAAAAACAATTTTAACAAGAGAAATATTACAGTTAGAAGCAAATATAGAAAACAGTGCTTTGTTAGGAGCAAAAACAAAACAAGTCAAACAAACATTTAAAATAGATTTTTTAATCATTGATGGTGTCCATAGTATGTACTACTTTTTATATTTTGAGAAAGAGTCATAACATCATATATTTACCCAATATAATCATTAAATATTGTGAGACATAATTATGTAACTAATTGATGAAAGTAGCTTAGAATCAATATTATAAGGAATTGAGCATGAAATAAAGTCTTAACCAATAGGGCTAATGAAATTATAGTATCATTCTATTAGAATTCCAATATTCATAATAAAAAAGCATCGTATATAAAAAAATGTATAATATAAAATAGATCAAAATTCATTCATTGTCATACTGATTACACCGAGAAAGGATGAAAATATGTTTAATGTGTTCATTATTATCTTGCGCGAAGGTGTAGAAATTGCAGTTGTTCTCACAATTATTATGTTATATCTTAAACAACTAGGACAGACGAAGGAAACAGGAAAAGTGTGGCTTGGAGCAGTGTGGTTGCATTAATAAGTTTACTTGCAGCGTTGGGAATCTTTTTTCATATTGTGGAAGAAGCAAATAGAAGGGTTTCTAGCCAGCTTAGAAGGAGTACTTAAGATTGTTGCCGTAATTATGCTCACATGGATGGCAATTTGAATGAAACGACAGGGTGGGAATGTCAGTGGAGGACTAAAACGGCAGATACAGGTTGCTTTAAGTCATGGTTCAACTGTAGGTAGAAGTATATTGGAATTTGGTGTGGCAGCTATTTTAGAATATATGCTTTATAGAGGAACACATCATCTTGCACTTAAATCATTCTTTACTGTAATGAGTATAAATCTATAAAAGCTTATCGAACAAATAGCATCTGTTTGATAAACTTTTATTTTAATCAATTAATTTATGCCCATACACACAAATATTTAATAGAAAGAAGTTTGACCAGGAGCAATAGTTTTGTATTCTATAATTAATTTTTTAAAGTTTAGTTTTTCTATTGTGCTAGATAAGAAAATATGTTGGTTATCCAAACATACAAGTATGTAAACTTGATTGGATAAATTATTGTTTTGGATTGCTAATATATCTAAGCTACTTAACATGTTTATTGCACTTACATTATTTAGTACTAAGTTAATATAGGTATTGGCTCCTACCATGTATTTATTTTGTTTTTTATTAAATACTTTGTTTTCTAGTAATTCTGGGAAGGCAGCACCAATTACTTTTCTATCAAAGTCGCCTTCACCCATTGCATTTAGAATCTTCATGCAAACAGTGCTTGGGGGCATCACTAATAATTCACTTATATACACATTATTCGTAGATAATATTTGGACAAAGTCTTTATTCCTAGTAAATATAAGTGCATTAGTTATTACATTTTTTTTATTCTTTAACTCTTTTAAAATTTGTATTTTTGTTTCAGCGGTTATTGTTTTTGGTATATCGTATACCAAATAATTTATATTGTTATTTGTGGTGGCAACAGCTATAAATAGCATTCCTCTATTTAATTTATTTTCTTTTTTATAATTGGCAGATGTTCCAATTTTCATATTTGGTAATAAGTACTTTAGTTCTAGTACCCTTGCCAATTTTCTTTGAGCTACGGTTGAAAGTGTAGCTACAATCTTTGGCACCACTTCTATACTTTCTAAATAGTTTTTTCCCTCAACGCCAATCATTATAAGCCCATACTTCCTATTTACTATTTTTTCTATTCCCATTTTTTCAATCCGGTCTTTTGCATATCGCCTTGGATAGCATTCAAATAACATCCTGGTATTACAAGCACCAGTTTCATTTACTCGCATTAAGAAATCTCTATCACGCTCAGTAATTATAATCATTTATATATCTCCTTCTTTCTTTTTATTAATTACTAACAAATTACTAACAAATTTCTAATTATTAGTTCTAAACTGTTGATTTTTTTGGATTGTCTACTTGCAAATATATCATTTACCATTTCTTTCATTGCCTTTTCTCCTTTTCAATTTATATTTTTATTTTTATTTTTTTGATCTTCTAATATAGTATGGTAACGGGCACACTGGAAAATTATTCACTTTTGAGTACTTTTTTAAATATATTTTATTTATTATTTATTTTTTAAAAAAGCTTGTACACAGAGTTGAAATATAGTAATATATAACATATTGTTTATAGACAGATAGTTTAAAATGGCCTAAACACAAGATATAATACATTTTAGCTATTTTTATAGAGCATATTAATATAAATATTTACGTTTTATATCAAAATTACAATATTAGTTATATAAAATTAAAAGGAAGCCACTTGGCTTCCTCATTTAAAAATTATTTGATATTACAAAAATCTAAAACATCAGTTGCTTTTATTCTTTCTCAACTGGTATTAGGTTTATTTTTGAGTTATTCTTTCTTTTCAGGTTTATCTACTACGTTAGGTTTTTCTTCATTTTTAGGTTTATCTTTTACAATAGGCTTTTCTACAGTATATTTTACCACATCGACAAACATGTCAATGTATATTTCATGATTATTCTTTTTAATATCCTGGCCCTCGACATTTTGGATGGTCTTTTGATTTTTAATTGAATGAGGTTTTTCCATATTTATATTTTCTTCTTTTTCGTTAAAGTCTGTTGATTCAACATCAATATAATCTTCGGACTCATTTGTTGAAGCTTCTTCTAAAGGCTCTTCTGCTCCTTGTTCAAATATTGGTGGTTCTTCTGGTTCCTCTTGAAACATTTTTGCCAATTTTGGCGTAGAATCACTTATTTGTATCTTTTTTAATACCTCACTTTCTTCATAATTTTCATAATCTAGTTTATCTACCTTTAAAGTCTTTTGACCTTTAAGCATTAATATTGCATTTTCATAAGGATAAGCTAATATTTCATATGGGTTTAATAGATTACGACTTGTGCCTTTACGGGATTCTTTACCTAAATTCCATATTCCTTAAAAAGCTATAACTATAATTTATTTAATAAAAGGGTAGTCATTCAGATTGACTACCCTCTTTCAAACTGTGGATTAACAGCACGCTAGGCATTTTGATATTTGATTTATTCTGTCGATATAGACATTAAAAGTATAAGCTCTGTATAGTAATTTGAGTGTTAACTTTTATGCTGATTTTAAACAATCACGGAAATATTTAGTTTATAAACTTTAGGAGTAAGTGGAGGAATGCTCAAGTATCTTATTGTGCTAATATAAGAAATCATGATTACACCTCTTGATGTCCAAAGACAAAGACTATTAGTAAATTTACTTATAGTTAAAGAGATATTAACATACTTAATTTTTTTAAATTAAAAGAATGAAGGAAGTCCTCCATTAAAAAGTAATTGGGTCTAATGTCCTTTTTTTTTGATGATATATTTGCTAATTATAAAATAATAACTAGTTTCGTAAATTAGCAAAAGAAATTCTCTAGTAATATATAGGAAACTTTTACTTTTTTCTACAAAATATAAAGGATAATTATGAATATTTGTTGAAGTATGTAAAGTTGAAGTATGTAAATATAACGGATTATAGCAGTTAATAGATTAACTTCACGTACTGTCTATAATCGGAAGTTAAAAATAAAAAATTAACGGGGATATGTTGAACCTGTAAAATATGTCGCCTTAAAGATTTCAGATAAACTTGATGAAGTTATTGAAAATGTTATAAAAAAAGCAATAAAAAAGAAAAATAAGTTAAATTTAACTAAGTTGATTGAAAGTACCTCCTTCGTAGCAAACGTTGTAATCAATGGCAAAGTAGACTAAGTAGAGGTTAAGTTTTTTTTAGCCTCCTAATTATTTTAGATTGAAATAGCATAAATAATTATAGTAAGAATATAGGATAAGCAAGGAGTAATTATGGATGATAAAATAGAATTACTTAGAAATAAGCTAGAAAAGTTAATAGAAGTAACTGAAAACCTTGTCGATTCTGAAGTTGTTTTTTTAAATTGTGAATTGGATAAGCTAATTCTTAATTATTATTTTTCGGTAGCGAGTAGGCAGCATCTCTGTGACCAACAACAAAACGTAACAGATGAAATTATGAAATATAAAAAATTATTAGATGAAAAAATTATAACAAAAGAAGAGTTTTCTATTAAGGAAAAAGAGTTATTAAGATAAATAATAAACTAAATATACAACAAATACCGTTAAATTAACTTTATTTACTATATTCATATTTAAAACAAGTATCACTTTATAGATAATTAAATGTAAAAAAATAACCTCCATAAGAATTTAGATGCGATATTATTAATAATTTATTATTGAATGTTAAATAACTGTTGCTTAAAAATAAGCTTGCCCAGTTTTTGGATTAATATCATAACGTTGCTATCAGTTAAATTATTACTTTCTAAGTAATTCAATATTTTCATTCATTATCTTGCCCCCTTTATAAGCTCTGAATTTAAATGATAATATATATTTGGTAAATTCACATTATAATTTTACCAAATAATGACAAAGGTTTACACAAAATAAAGTAAAAAATATATTAATTATTTCAATTTAGCAAATTTATCATTGGATGCTAAATAGTTTGCGATTAAATATATTAAAATCATTATAGGTACAGAGTAATAGTACTCCCAGTGTATCTTTACATAAAATCCAAGCTTAACATTTAAAGGTTCAAATATAAAAGAACTACTTACAGAATATATTACTGCTTTAATATAAGGACTCATTTTAGGAAAATATTGTATAAAAATCATAGTAGTGACAGGTAACACACTAACATCAAATGTAATAAATTCTGGCATTAATGGGAATACAATTGTAGGGTAATTCCATAAATTCATTGTTAAACCAATATCATCCAAAGCCGAAGAAAATACCATAACAAACAATGCTACATATAACAATCTGTCTGTGCTTTCTTTTTTTCTAATAAATAACCAAATAATCCATGGTAAAACAATAAATAATACTGCTATCCACCATCTCCAAGTAAATAGGATATTACTTTTCCAAAAGTCAAAAAACTCTACATGAGTATTATATAATTTTCCATACAAACTGTCTGATTTATTTAAAAGGGCGCTCCAATTCATAATTAATCAACCTTTCAACTCCAGTAATATAGGTAGTTAGATGATAAATATTCTTGTTATAAATACAAATGTGCCTTAACGATTATATTCAGAAATCTCAACACATATATTAATTTTACCCATTTATAAATATCCTACTCTTATATGTTTTTAAGCAATTATTTGGTCTGGCTTTTGTGACGTAACTATAGAATAAATAAACTTTTACAACAAATGCCACTTTTGAAGGTATTGGTTTATTATTGTTTGAGGTATACTACAAACGAACCCCAGTTACCAAAAGAAATGACTTACTAAATATTGATATACTAACACACGTACCACTTATTTTTCACAGCAGTAAATATTTATATTAAATTAAATAATATTACTTATATGTGTGGAATTATATATATAATGTGAGGTGATTATATATGAAGTTTATCTTAATACTATGTTAATCAATGAATGTAGCATTATTGTATTTGTAGTTATTTTGTAATCTGATTTCTGTCTTCCATTTGAGGCGGTTCTTCCAACCATTTGTATTTAATCATTATTTTTGATCTTTTTTTTGAATACTTAAATATATCCTTTGAAATAATTCCAAGTTTAAGAGGTAAATCCTTTCTCATACTAAAAGATGTACCTAATGCTGTAGTAGCTATTAGACTGTTTAAATACATCATAAGTTTTTCAGAAAAAGGTGGCTGAATAGAATCTGTAACTTTACCAGCCCATGTACTTGGAGGCTGAATATCACTTTGTAATAACACAGCACTTAATTCAGAAATAATTTTTTTTGTTAATTCTTTACCTTCTGTTAAGTATTTTTTAACTTCACCTTTTAAAACTTGTACAAATCCCGTCAACAAATGCATTGCCCAAATATTAGCTTCTATAGCTTCATTAATAAAACCAACTTCAATCGTATTTAATGAACGTTTATCAGAAAGAGGATTAATTCCACTCATGTAATTGTTATCTTCAATAAATGTTACTTGCTTTGGCATAGTTACATATGGTGACCTTGAGAGCACTCCTTTTCCTAATAGATAGTTTGTAGTGATCATATAATATTTATTAGAAATATCGTAGGTTAGCTTAAACACATCATTAACTTCTTTCATATATGATGTAGTTATGTATACAGCACTACGTCCAAGACTCAATTTCATCGCTTCTCGAAGAGAGCTTATATGAAAAAAGTCATCATATAGTGTAGATGATTCTTTCATCTCATCATGTTCATTAAATCCTATTGGAATAACTGCTCCTTCATTTTTAAATATATCCACAATTTTATTTTTATCATTTTGTACTTCGGTAATATAAGAACTTAATATGTTTTGAGCCTCTTTATCTATAGTTTTAATTTTAAAATAATCATACGCTATTAACCTTGACGATGTTAATAGATAAGTCATCCATAGTGTACCAATTTCTGATGAAGTTAATTGTATTTTAGCTTCAGTTGTCATTTAAATCCTTCTTTCTATTATAATTTATAATATAGTTTTTATAAATACAAATGTGTCTTCTTAATTTTATCCTGAAATTTCAATACATCTATATTAATTTAACCCATTTATAAATAATTTACTCTTATATATTTTTTTAATACCTTTTATTAAAATATAGTAAACTAGAGAGGACTGGTATATAAAGGCCCACGCAATAAAAATACGAATAATGTTTACAAAAACACTAACAATAATATACTACAATATAACTGAGGTGATGTTATTGGACTTAGAGTGGAACCAACAAAGAGTAACAGCTGAGATTATGAAATATAAAGAATTACTAGATGAGGGAATTATAACAGAAGAAGAGTTTTCTATTAAGGAGAAAGAATTATTAAGAAAACTAATAAAATAAGTATGCAGTACTAAGGAGCTAAAATATTTGGCTTCTTTTTTGAGTATATATGCTAGATAGAGGTACATAACAAATGCCGTGAAATTATATTATTAATAGTATAATTATGTAAATATATTTTTTTATGTTTATTAAAAACCAAGATAAATCAATCCAAAAATGATGGGATATTATGAAAAATAAAAAAGTTATTAATATTCTATTGGGCTTACTAATTATCATTTTTTCTTATTTACTTTGCAATAAAAAAGTGGGGGATAAATACCCCCCCACCATATAACATTTATTTGTCAAAAGCATTTATTACTTAACCATGAAACCAACCTGTTTTTACATTCACATTAACAACACAATTTTTTCCATACAAGTCTGTATAGACTTGATAGAATCCTTGACTAGCATATACAATGTACCCTATAGAGTAGACAGCTATAAAAGCCTACCCTATGGGGCTATTTTTATGTATAATAAAATAAATAAACTTAGAGGTGACTAAATGAGTATTATAACTTTTACAGAAGAACAAATAAAAGTATTATCAAATAACAAATGTGTAAGTAACGTGAGTAGTAAATCAATATCTTACACTGATGAATTCAAACAATTATTTGTATCAGAAAATGAGAATGGAAAACTTCCAAGATTAATTTTTGAAGAACATGGTTTTGATATAGATATCATTGGAATTGAACGTATTAAATCATCGGGTAAACGATGGCGTAGAGCTTATAGAAAAGAAGGTATCCTTGGGTTAATTGATATGAGAAAAGAAAAATCAGGTAAATTCAGTGATAAAGAACTTCCAACCGAACGAAAGTTTGAACGTCTCACGGCTCAAATAAACTTATTGAAAGCTGAGAACGAAATATTAAAAAAAATAGATTTTCTAGAAAGAAGGTTGATAAAGAAGAAATAATATTAGCATCACAAGAAAAATTTATTATCATAAGCAGAGTAATTGATAAGTATAAATTTAAAAATATGCTTAGTCACTTATGCAAAATATCGGGAGTATCTCGTTCAGGTTATTATAACTATTACTCAGCCAAATCACTCAGCCGTAGGCAGCAACGAGATAATCAAGATACTATTGTTTGAGATACAATTCTAAAAGCATACAATTTTAAAGGCCGTAAAAAAGGAGCCCGACAAATAAAGATGACATTAGAAGGTAAATTTAATATCGTATACAACTTAAAACGTATTGGAAGAATAATGAGAAAATATGGTATTATATGCCCGATTAGAAAAGCAAATCCGTATAGAAGAATGATGAAGGCAACAAAAGAACATATAGTTTTGCCAAATCTATTAAATAGAAATTTCAAACAAAAAACACCGGGAAAAGTATTGCTTACAGATATAACCTATTTATTTTATGGTAAAGGAAACAAAGCTTATTTATCGACGGTTAAGGATGGATCTACAAATGAAATATTAGCATACAGTGTATCTGACAGCTTGAAGTTAGACATCGTAATAGATACCATACTAAAGCTAAAAAAGAATAGAAACATTAAATTAACTAAGGATGCATTTATTCATTCGGATCAAGGAGTGCATTATACAAGTCCAATCTTCCAAAGACTAATAAAAAGATGCAACTTAGGGCAATCGATGTCAAGACGTGGAAACTGCTGGGATAATGCTCCACAGGAATCCTTCTTTGGCCACTTTAAGGATGAGGCATACATAAAGTCATGTGAGACTTTTGAGGATCTAAAAAAGGAAATTAAGGACTATATGATTTATTATAATAAGCACAGATACCAATGGAATTTAAAAAGGATGACTCCTGTTCAATACAGAAATCATCTCAAAAAATCAGTATAGGCTTTTTTAATTGTCCTTTACAAAGGTTACACATTACATAAGTAGAGGGTTTTTTATACTGAATGCTTGTTTTCTTACGAGCATATCCATCTTTTACTAGTTCATTTTCAAATTTTGATTTAATTCCTGGCGCCCAATTATATGGATTAGAAAATTTTAGATTAGATGTATCGACCCAAGCATATTTAGTTCCATATTTAATTTCCGACCAGCCATATTGCTGATAAGAAGCCCAGTTGTACTGATCAATACCGACAGGTACTCCACCATATATTTCTACTGTTGTACCAGATTTAATTGTCCCTAATGTATTATATGATATTCCTGGTGAAGATTTTACGACAAGAGATTTGGTTGCGTTAGCTTGATCTATTGCTGTTACTATAGTTACATACTGATTACTTACATAATTAGTTACTCCACTATAACTTACTTTGTACCAAGAACCTGATGTTCCAAGTATTTTAAGTGTAGTCCCAAGATGAAAACCACCCTGCCAGCCATATTGTGTACCTGGTCCTCTACGTATGCTTATTCCTTCGCCAATTGCTATACCAATTTGATTTTTATATATTACTACTGGTTGTTTAATTGTGCTACCGAATACTTGTGAAGTATTGACACCTCCCACAAACACTAAAGCTGTGCTGATGATTGCTGTTGTTACAATACCCCCCATTTAAAACAAATGAAACATATTATCAACATATACATAATATACATAATATCTAAAAAATGCAAAATAAATTATTTTATATAAAATATTTGCTTTTTTACACCCTCCAAAAAGACCTTGGTACACATCACTAGTAGTTGTAGTAAAGTACATTATTTATGCAAGACACCAAAAAAGGTAGGGATATAGCCTACTACTCTTTCAATAATTGATTGCATTTCACATCTGATAAATTTTCTATATACGAACATCTTAGTTTATTCTTATCTGTTATATATATTTATAAATAGAAATTACATAAAATAATTAGACACTATAATTCAGTGTCTAATTATTTTATGTAATCAAAAAAGACTAATGACAACAATTCATTACCATTGTTGCTAAGTGATGTCCATGCATGCAACATGAACACATGTGCATACAACATCCATGCATACAACAACATGCATTTATACAATGAGTTAAAGTCATACCAACCATTACAACACCTCCTTAAATTTTTGTAATTATAATATATTATGGAAATAAGCAAATATCATGTAAAAATTTTAAACAATTTTATGCTTTTACAGTGATATTAATTAATAGATACTCCTCATATAACTTGCTTTCAGTATATAAAGTCAATACGTCTCAGCAATTATTGAAACACGAATATAGTTTGTTATTAGTTATTTTCTAATTTGGAATATTCGAATGAATTTAACACAAGACATCTTGTGTTAAATTAAAATAAGATCTCCCAACCATTGAGAATACTATTTTAATCAATGATTTAACTTTCTCTATCCTTATTTTATTAAAAATAATATTTAGGAAACACAAAGAAAATGGAATCTTTTGAATATGTAATGACTATTCTATATTATAGAATTTTTATATTAATTTTCCTTAAACCTAGCGCGTAATCGCTAGGTTTTTAATTGATTTTGTAACATTAATTGTGTACCCCACATAAAATATTCAGTGCATTAATTACATTTAACGAATCCTTAATGTACCATTTGGAGGTATCATCTCAAATTTAATTAGAGAAGATAAAGTATTGAATTCAGGAATGAAGAGTCAGATATATGTTTTAATGCTGTAACATTTTATGTTAATTACAAATGTCATGAATCATAAGAATATATTTAAGGAGATAAATTATGACAAACTATAGTTTTATTTTAGTATGTTACGATAATTGTGATTTAACAAAAAAAGCCTTGGAATCTCTGTTAGAATCCTTTGACTTAAATTGTAGAGGGCGTGGAATTGAGGTTATCATTATAAATAATAACTCCAAAGATGAAACAATTGAAGTAGTACAGAGAATAAAAGAAGATTATAAAGGAATTATAGAAATAGTATTAGTGAATATGGTAGAAAACATGGGCTATTCAATTGGTGTAAACGTAGGACTTTCTAAGGCTACTGGCAAGATTATTACAATTCTAAATAATGACTTGATATTCCCAAGGGATTGGTTTAACGGGCTTGCTTCAGCATTAGATAAAGATAGTTCTCTAGGTGTTACTGTTCCATATTTATCATATGCATCTGGAGTCCAGAATGTTGAAGTTAAACTTGATTCACTTCAGAAAATACAAGAGTTTGCTTACAAATTTACAAATGAACACAAAGGCTCAATTGTCTATACAAACCGTGCTATAGGTGCATGTTTAACTATGAAACGTGAAGTTATTGAATTAATTGGAGGATGCGATTTTTGGTTTGGTCTAGGAATGTACGATGATGATGATTGGTGCTTGCGAATTAGAGTTTCAGGCTATAAAATAGCGATTATTGGAGACTCTTTTGTATATCATATCGGCAATGCCACAATAGCTAGAAATAGTGAACACGTTACTGCTGCTATTTTATCAAACTGTAAAAAGTTTATGAAAAAATGGGACATGAAAGGAAATGAATATAAGGAAGGTCTATATACAGATAGAGAAAAATTGTTAGACGCTACTATTTATGAACGGCAAAAGCATTTCTTTCCAGTGAAATGTGAAGATTATATAACGGTTAGTCAAGATCAAAAAACAAAAATCAAGATAAGTAAATGTCTTTTAATTGCTGACTGGACTAACTATAAATCAGAATGGGAACGAAAACTAGAACAATTTCTTTTGAATTGTAATAATAGCGAGCTATATTTATGGATTCCTCAGCAATATTTCGACAAGGAAGAGGTTTTAGATAAAATCATAAAATCAGTACAAGATTTAGAGAATAAAGACAAATTATTAAGCTCAATTTTGAAAATTAAATATGATAATATAAATCCTATTGAACTAATTTCATTCATGAAACAGTTTGATAACATTTTATTTGTAGAAAATGACTATGTGAACAAATTCATTGTAAATTTAGCTAATCAAATTAATATTCAGACTATTTAATAATACACACATTTAGCATAGTATGGTACATTTTAAATATATTATGAATATCTTATCATATGTAGCTTGAGAATTATTATATGGCTAAAATTCATTCTCCACAAAGAGAGTGATTTTTTGTGGAGTTAAAACAGAATAAGAACCATTTCACATAATAATGCTTTAGTGTTATATGAATGTAACCAAAATGATTGTGTGGTTTGGTTTTATATTGCTCTATCAGGCTATTTTGTTTATATACTATATTAATAATTGCATATAAGGGAGGTCTCTTAATGAAAGTGGCTATACTAACAATGTTCAATGGGTTATCAACAACATATTCATTGGTAAATGTGGTAGCGGATCATGTAAAAATGCTGTTAAATGCTAATATTAAAGTTAAATTATTAGTTAGTGAGGACTGTAAGGATAGTGAAAGATTTGGGGTTTATAAAGATGATAGAATCGAATGGGTTAAAATTACAAATAGATTAAATGGTAAACAAATTAAATGGTATGATTATTCACAACCATATGGTAATCTTCATTCAAGTTTTTATGAAGAAGTTGCTGTAATAGGAAAAGATTTAATTGAGAATTTGCAGGATGTGGAAGTCTGTATAATGCATGATATCCTTTATCAGGGATGGCACCTTGTTCACAATATAGCAGTAAGAGAGGCTCAAAAGAAGTTGCCAAATTTAAAATTCATAGAATTTACTCACTCTTTACCTATAAACCGCCCTAATAAATTAACATACCCTTTTTCTGAAAGATATAATCCAATGCCAAAAACGAATTTTGTTTACCCAACTCACTCAGGTATTTCAGCTCTAGCTAAACAATATAATGTCGCTGAAGGAAGGTGCAGAGTAGTATATAATACACTTCCACTTATTGAAAATATGAGTGAGCATATACAAAAAATAGCTGAAAAAATAGACTTAATCTCTCCAGATATTCTTATAATATATCCTGCACGCCTTACTCCAGGTAAGAAATTTGAAAAAGTGGCATCATTAGCAGGCGCAATAAAGAGCAAAACCGAGAAAAATATTAAAATTGTTTTTTGTGATTTCCCATGTTTAGATATATCAAGTAATATTTATAAAAATATTATTAGGACTAAAGGTAAAAAATATGGTCTAAATTATGAAGATATGTTATTTACTTCAGATATAGGATATGATAATGGATTTCCAAGGCAAGCTGTTTTAGAATTATTTACATTATCGAATTTATTTATTTGCCCATCATATTCAGAATCTTTTGGTCTCACAGTATTAGAAGCTGCTAGTAGAGGAAATTTTCTTGTTTTAAATGAAGCAGTGCCTGCGCTGGAAGAACTGGGTAAAAAACTTAATGCTTATTTTATGCGGTGGGATGCAAGAAATTTTGGATTTGATTCTAAGGAAAAATACAATCCATCAGAAAAAGCATATTATGAGGAAAATGGGAATATAATTTTAAATTTAATCAGAGAAGACAGAGTATTGAATTCAAAAACTCAAATCAGACAAAAATATAACCTAAACTGGGTTTGGAAAGAACAATTACAACCATTAATTCAAGAATGACTTTATAGATATATCTATTAATATTTTATAAATATATAAGTTCAAAATTATCTTAATCTCCTTTAATAAAGGAGGTTATATCTTTTTGAAAATACGAACAAAGTTTTATATTTATATCAAGCATTTATACATAGGTTTAGAGATGATTATTACTTCTATTATGGTATTGAAGTCGAAAATTGTAACTATTTTATAAATACTAAATACTATATTAGTATGAATTTAGTATTTATATTTTTTTAGTATAAATTTAATGAAGTAATTTGAGCCATTAATAGTAGCTCAGCAAATTTTATAGGCATATTCCCCATAAATTAAATAATAATTTAATTTTCGCTGAGATTATTATTGGCCAATTAAGGAGTGAAAAAGATGGCAATAAATTTTGGAGTTGCAGGTAATTATAATGTATTCGTATTCCAAGATATGAACATGAGTAATACAGATGCAGAAGGAAGGGTGGCCGTAGGTGGAAATGCTACCCTGGTTAATTACGGAATAGGTTCAGGTATTAGTCCATTACCACCTCCTGGAACAGATAATTCCTTCGTAATTGGAGGAAATGTAAATGTAACTAATGGATCTAACGCTAGTGGCAATACTGTCAGAAACCCAAGCGGCACAGTAATAAATTATACCATGGGTAATCCAAATGGAGCTTTTATAACTGGTACACCAATAGATTTTACAGCAGCACAAGCATATTTGGAATGTGCAAGTGTCTTTTGGGGTGGACTATCGCCAAATGGCACAGGAAATGTAAGTTTTGGTACTCTAACTTTAACCGGTGTTGATCCCAATTTAAATATATTCAATATCAATGCTAATAATGTAGCGGGATCTGGCTTGGCCTTAAATATGCTAAATGGTATTAATATTGTTGCTCCGGTAAGCTCTACAATTTTAATTAATGTAACTGGAATAAACATCGCATTTGGAAGTTATCAGATATTTAGAAATGGTGTAGCAGCAACAAGAACTGACGCAAGAACAATAGTATGGAATTTTCCACAAGCTTTGACATGGACTAATAGTACAACAGCAATTTATGGATCAGTATTAGCGCCTTTTGCTGCTGCAAGTACAACCTTTAGTCAAATTAACGGAAACATTATTTTTGATTCATTTTCAGGAAATGCAGAAAGCCATAATGAATTGTTTATTGGTAATTTACCTGATGCTACGCCATGTTTACAAACAACAACGTCAACTACAACAACATCGACTACATCGACATCTACCACAACAACGTCGACTACATCGACATCTACTACAACAACGTCGACTACATCGACATCTACTACAACAACAACCACGACAACTACATCAACAACATCAACTACATCAACTACAACAATAGACCCTTCTTGCAGAAAATTCTGTGAAACTGATAAGTTTTGTACGGCTTGTCAAAATGCGAATTTTAAAAATATAGAAGTATTTGTAACAGTATCTATAACTAATTTTAAGATAATATGTACTTCACAAGGTAATAAAGTAATTGTAAATGGATTAAAGCATATAGAACTTGTATACTCATCAAATAAATGTTGCAAAGATGTACATCATGAACATTTTCAAGTCCCATTTTGCCAGTTTATATTACGAACTAACACATGTGATACCATAGCTTTTATTAAAGCATCTGTATTACACATTTCTGTTGAAGAAATAAACTGTAATAGTATTATTGTGTCTACGACAATACTTCTTTGTCCAATATTTAAAAACCCATGTGATAAACATGGGCTTGACAATGACCTTCACCTTAATACTCACGAGATTTCATTCTATCACAAGGGTAAGATTGTATATACAAAATGGACATGTAAAGAATAAGCTTGGAAATTAGAATTAGAGTTAAGAACCCCCTTTAGAGTACTGTGCATGTAATATTGCCAGTACTTTTTGGTTTTATGAATCAGTTATTGATTCGTAATATTATTGTTAGTACGTGAATTTAACACAAGTGATATTGTGTTAAATTTAGCTTCAGGTACTGATTGTCTGTTTGTCAATGTAATCATTCCTCTATTTAATTTATTTTGGTATGATAGTATAACATGGATATTGGTATAGCAACAAGACCAAATGATATAACTGTTTTATGAGCTACAGCCATTATAAACACCTCGCTTATTTTTTAATATAAAGTTGAATACATATTATGCTAATGAATGAAGTTGTTTAATTGTAATTATTACTAATTTAAATATACTTATTTACGGTTTGTTAACAATATGTTATAGTATAATATGTAAAAAAATATCATATGGGGGGTAGATGACATGTCAAAATTCAAATCAAGAAGTTATTACTTTATAGTTGCTATAGCTTTATTCTTTGTATTACCAACTTCTATAGTAAATGCGCAGACAAAAACGCTTTCAGATGCTATATTAAAGACAAATATGGCAACATCGATGGAAAGTAATGGAAAATTAAATTTTAATTTTAAAACTAACGGACTTTCAGGACAAAATCAACAAGAATTTGCATTTATAAGTGAACTATTAAACAATTTACAAGTAAGGTTCAATTCAAAATTATCGGGGAATAGTGATAGAACTATATCAAGGCAATATGTTAAAATGTCAGCAAAGGTAGGTGGAAATCCTTATAGTGGAGAGTTATGGAGTGATATAAACCTTACTGGTAAGACTCCTATAGTTAAAGGAATTGTAAAATCTCCGCAGTTATTTGAAATGATGTTGCCAGCTCAATATATGGATAAATATATGCTGTTAGATTTTGAACAGATAAAAAAGATGCCAGAGATGCAATCTGAATTAGGAAATATGAATTTTGGGGAAATGATTAGTGAAAACAAAGAACTACAACAATTGATTTTAACTATTTTTAAAAAATATTCATCAGAATTACACTTAAATTATAGCTTGATATCTAATAATGGAAATGTATATAAAGTTAAAATTGATGATGTTCAATTCAAAGATATTATAAGAAAAGTAGTTAATTTAACTGCAAAAAACAAAGAGGTACAAACCCTTATAAGGAATTTAATCCTTACAGAAATGAAAAATAGTGGAGCATCAACTGATGAAATTAATAGCACAAAAGTTGATATAAATCAAATGTTTACTACACTTGAATCACAAGAGTTTTTAAATGAGTTTAACCAAACAATGGACAAGCTAAAGGATGTAAAAATACTCGGAAATAATGGAATTGATATTACTTATACAATAGATGACAATGGATATGTTACAAGTACAAAAGGCGATATAGAATTTGTTATAGATATGGAAAAACTAAGTAAAATATTCGGTAAGAGTTCAACGGAAGCTATTCCTACAGGTATATATACAGTGGATACAAATTTTGAATTAAATAACAGCAATATTAATGGAAAAGTAAGTATTGATTTACCAACACTTACTTCAGCGAATTCATTTAATATTATAAATTTATTAGAAAACCCAAACTCACAACCAATAAAAGTAATTACTTCAGCTATAAAGAGTGGTAAGATTACTAAAATTAGTAATGGCATAGTACACCCAGTGGTTGTTAAACATACAGTAACAGGTGGCCAGCTTCCAAAAACATCTACAAATATGTATGATTTACTCTTTATAGGTGCTGTTTTAACAGTTATTGGGACATTAGGTTGGAGAACAAAAAAACATTATGAATAAAATAAAACTATTATGTGGCAAAATTTCATTAGTTAAAATTTTCTCTATATTATTTATTTTATTGGGGATAGGATGTATTTCTTCGGCTACATTTAATATATTGTCACAGCCTAATTATTCTGTAAAAACCACCAACAGAAGCTATTCTCTCCCTAAAGCTATACCAAGCAAACTTATATATGCTGTATATCCTGTATATCCTGTGGAATGTGACATTATTGGAAGTCTAATAATTCCAGCATTAAATCAGAAACTACCCATTGTTGAGGGTACTAGTGATAATGATTTGAAAAAAGGTGTAGGTCACTTTTCGCAAAGCGTACTTCCTGGTGAAAAAGATAATTGTGTTCTTTCAGGACATCGCGATACTGTATTCAGTAAAATAGGTAATTTGAAGGTAAGGGACCAATTAATTGTTAAAACATCAGCTGGCATATTCACTTATGAAGTGAATGGCACACGAATCGTCCATGAAGATGACAAAACAGTTATTGTACCTACTTCAAAGGCTATATTGACACTGACCACCTGCTATCCATTTAATTTTATTGGCAATGCTCCGAATCGCTATATAGTATCAGCCTCTTTAATAAAAAGTAAATAGATAACACAGTCATAATTTTTTAAGAAATAGTTTTTTAATGCAGATGTAATTAGTTTAGGATTAAACCTCTCCTAATTACATTTGCATTTTTTATTTTCACATAAAGTTTTACTTTTTTAACTAAAATTAAATATAATCATATGAATTAAAATGGATAAGAAATTAATATTAAATAAACCTAGGAAAGATAATATCTATAGCTGGTTCATTGGGTTATCATAATATCTCTAAAATAAATTAAATGCACCTATTCTATATAAAAATAATGTTAATTATACGATAAAAAATCATAATAAAGGGGAGAATTAATAGTAGTGAATTTTCTTTATGTAATGCTAGTTCAATTAATCTAAATTTTTTAGTTTATATGAAAAATAATTAGGTAGGGTTCCCCTCTTCCATAATTACCTTTGCATTTTTTTATTTTAAGCATTTTTCAGGGGTTAGACCTATATTAATGTGGCTATATAAGAGGCACAGGGTAATCTCAATAGTATAGGGTGATAAATTATGAGGCTTAAATATTAAAGCGCCTTAGAGAGCCTATAAAAAGGTATGTAGATATTAAAACCAATATATTAATATACTAGAATTTATATCATACTACATGGGGTATCGGCAACAAAACGCGGAAATTATACGCTAACAATTTAAACCCCATGAAGTTTATTGATTTTTATACTCTAAAGTATGTCGCCAGGAGTTAAGCAACTTTAATATGATACTTATCATAAGCAGTCAAAAAATACGGTATCATCTTGTTAGTGTGCCTTTTTTTGAATTACGACCTAACCATTTTCAATAATGCTATCGGCCTCGTTATAAGCATTTATTATATCTTCAAGAATTTTAATCTTCTGGGAAGGGTTGTTTTAAATTAAAGATTGGAATTTCACCTACACGAAATGCGATATACTTAATGAAATTTGCTGGTATTGAAGTATAAGAAATCGATAAGCCAAAGTAATATTGAACTTAGGCAATAGTAGTATAATGCAAGTCTTATTAATTCTTTTCCATCAGACATATTTGAATGCATGTAAATTTATTTTATATTTCATTAAATCCTCTCCTAACCAATAATGCCCATTTGTTTTTTTAATCAGTTTTATATATTCCGTTACTCTTTATTCTCTATTATAATCCTATTAATAAAAAGAGAAACTATACTCATATTATAATCTACCTTTACTCATTATAATTCCTTTTTATTCATTATTCTTAGATGCTCTTGCATACAATCTAACCGCCACCATTTGCAAATTTCAAATGGTACTGTTTTCTTACATTTAGTTCCATATTAAGATAATTTACATATAATAATAATGTCTTAAAAAACAAGGAGTGATGTTAATGTCAAAGCATGATGATAATTGTGGCTGTGAAAAAAAACA
>ERZ1463035.31-NODE-31-length-28997-cov-12.677424_pt1 | contig 28997 bp, 25 predicted proteins | sample MGYA00564486_ERZ1463035 | MGnify/ENA primary metagenome ERZ1463035 (study PRJEB39244, sample SAMEA3635149) | Helicobacter pylori | study: EMG produced TPA metagenomics assembly of PRJEB11511 data set (Assembly of a 5300-year-old Helicobacter pylori... | reverse complement strand
CTATTTTTGATAAATCAACTATATTATTAATAATTTTAGATAATCTATAAGAATTGTGCTTAATGGATTCTATATATTTAATAATAGAATCCTTTTTATCATCAAGCGACCCACTATTACAATACATGCTAAATAACTGAGCCGTTGCAAATATAACATTTAGTGGTGTTTTAAGCTCATGCGATATATTAACAAGAAATTCTCCTTGCACTTTCAATGCTTTTTCCATAACTATATTAGATTTAATTTCAGGAGTAACATCTATTACTAAAATTAGTATTTCACGAATTTCCCCATTAACTTCAAATACTGGTTCAAATATAATATTCCAATATACTTCACTTCCATTTAAAATTAAAGTTTTTTTATTTAAATACTTGATTTTCTTATCCTTTAGAACTTCATTTAAGCACTTATAGTATTCACTCTTTTTAAAGTTTTTAAATAAATCTTCAGTTTTATTACCTTTTATTTGGCTAATTGATTTAACACTCGGCTTAATCGATTGAATAATACCAAATGCTTTTCTATTAATATCCACAATTTTAAAATTTTGATGTGATAATCGAACAACAGGTAAATCAAACGTATTTACCATTCTATTTAAAAATTCATAACGGCTTCTTGTAATTTCTTCATGCTTAAAATAGTCTGTCATATCTCTACTGCAAAGAACTCCCAAAGTAAATTTTCCATTACTATCATAAATAGGTGTACCATTAATATCTACTTGTAATGTTTTATTTGGTGACTTAACTATCACTCTCATGTTTTTAAATTCTTCGCCCCTCATAAGTCTATTGGCTGGAATATTTTCGCTATCAATCTTCTCTCCATTAATATCATAAAACTCAGATGTATTATATCCATCACTTATATTGTCCAAAGTATTATAAGATGAGAGAAACAATTCCCTTGATGTTTTATTTACTAATATGTATTTACCTTTATCATCGAAAATAGCAATAGAGTCAGCTATATTTTCTATGATAGCTTCTAATTCCTTTTTCTGCTGCTCTATTTCTCTTGATTGGTTTATTGTTTCTGTAATATCATGAAAGCAGGATACTATTATAGTTAAATCACCCTTTGCATTATAAATGGGCGTTGAACTAATTTCTGCAAAGTATTCTTTATTAGGGTGGCATACAAAAATCTTAACATTCTTTGATTTTTCACCTCTTAATGCTCTAACTGATGGAAAATCTTCATAAGGCACCTGATTGCCAAACATATCGAATACTTCAATATTCTTAAAAGCATCCGCTATATTAATTCCTATATCTGATTTATAAATAAGCCTCTTTGCTTCCGAATTCACCATTATGAAATCGCCCTTATTATTAGCAAACATTACTCCCTCAGATAAATTTTCAATAATACTGAGTAACTGAGTGTTTTGCTCCTCAATCTTCTGGTTTCGTTTTTCGAGCTTCTGGTTTCGATCTAAAATAATCTTATACTGCTGCTCAATATTTAAATTTTCCAATATACCACCTCAATGATTTATATTATTTTGTATATCACTTTATATTATTTTCTTTTAATAGATAAGTAATAAAATTTGTCTTTTCATCACTACTTAAGTTCAAAATTAATTTCTCAATGTCTCCATTATTAATTTTATACTCATGAACAATCTCACTAAATGAATATATTTTATTTTGCTTCCTGTTAGGTTCCTTTTTAATCATAGAATTGTTAACGGTATTAGAATCTTTAACAATTATATTTGCTTCTCCCTTTGCTGCTATTGAGCAAATTTGACTCTTTACCTCATCACTTGCTACATTTATAGTGTTACTTGTTAGCCACTTTTCCACAACTTTATCTGATTTTATTCCCAGTTGCTCCTTACATTTCTCATCCACAAGTTCATTAAATAAATCACCTGTATGGCTATCTACTTTAACAAATATAACCTCTATTCCATTACCCATAAGTTCTTGCATTTTTTGATAATACTGTTTTGATGATTCCTCTTTCCTATCCCAGAACCCAGTAGCATGGTAACAAATCCCTATATAATCATGAAATATCACTACTTTCTTTTCTCCTATGCTTTGCGCATACTGGCATCCTTTTACTGCGCCTTCTAGTTCACCTGCAATTTGTCTTATATTTTTATTAGAATCACTTTTTCCTTTGCCGCTCTCTATATAAAAAACTACATCATCCCTCACTGCTACCATTCCATAAGAATATTCCATCGTCCCTGAATTATAACTTCCATCCACATAAATATGAAGGATATCCTTTGGATAATTGTTATCTATCTTTTCTAAAATAACAGGAGCAGAATTTAAAAACTTTTCAGCTTCATTTCTATCCTCAAAGCTCTTATACTTTGCTCCTTTTACCCCTTTTACATATTTTAGGCACTCTGTCCAAGTACCAACTATTATATTTTCTATTTTTTCATTAGTATTAGAATTAAACCCTTCTTTTATAGCATAAACTTTCTTTCCCATTCTTTAATGTTCTCCTTTTTAAAAGCTGCTTCATAATTTAAGCCTGTAGATATTATGGATTACCCCTCTAATTCTATCATAAATAAAGTATACAATAAATGATAAAATTAATAATTAACTTTTTACAATATTTACATTTCCATAATCTATTAGGTTCGATGGACAAGGCCTTAGAATAATATTATAATAGCCCTTATAAGTTAATATTTTAAAACGTAATTCGACATATTGTTCTCATTTAGCAAGTTAAAATAAAAGAACTATTGGTATAAAAACAAATTTGATATACACGAAAGGATGGTGAATGAGGCGGGTTCCAAAAGTAATTGAAAGTATAATGGACCCCTTGCTTCGATAATATGAATAAAATTAAAAATAAGTATATTTTACTTCCTGTTATTACTGCAGTTTTGTCATTAGTATTTCTCATTTTTGTAAGTAATACCTTTAAAGTATCTTCAAATAAACTATATACTAATTTTCTTAAAGATGTAGCTCATAATACTATTTCCACTGTATACGTAACAACCTCGCCTAAAATTCAAGTTAAGCTTAAAAATGGAATTATTTACGAAACTGATAATCCAAGAACTAATAATTTCAAAGAAGGATTGTTAAAAGATGGTATAAACGTTTCCGAGCAAGCTTTAACCAGTCCCGGAGAAATAGCATCAATATCCGGTTTTATAATTTCTCTAATAGTACTTGGTTGCATGTGCTTTAAACCTGCAAAAAGAAAAACAAAAGGTATGTTCTCTGCAACTAATCTTGATGTTACCGCAGTTTCGGATATTGGTTTTAACTTTGAAAATGTAGCTGGTAATGAAGAGGCTAAAGATAGTGTACAAGATATAGTTGATTTTCTTAAAAACCCAGAGAAATATTCTGCTTATGGAGCTCGAATGCCAAAAGGCGTAATTTTATACGGAGATCCAGGTACAGGTAAAACACTTCTTGCAAAAGCAGTAGCAGGCGAGGCAAATGTACCTTTCTATGCAGTATCTGGTTCTGATTTTGTTCAAATATATGTAGGGGTAGGTGCTGGAAGAATTAGAAGTTTATTTAAAAAAGCAAGAAGTCATGGAAGAGCAGTTATCTTTATTGATGAAATTGATGCTATAGGCAAGAAAAGAGATAACGGAACTGGTGGAGGATCGGACGAGAAAGATCAGACACTTAATGCTCTACTAACTGAAATGTCTGGTTTTAATGAGTCAGAAGGCATAATTATAATTGCAGCAACTAATCGACTTGATATGCTTGACGCTGCACTACTTCGTCCAGGTCGTTTTGATAGACATATTGAAGTAACACTTCCTGATGTATCTGCAAGAGAAAAGATTTTGAGACTTCACCTTAAAAACAAACCGATTAAGGATATAGACTACTCTGAATGGGCACATAAAACTACATCTTTTTCAGGTGCAAAGCTAGAAAATTTAGCTAATGAAGCTGCTATTATTGCTTGTAAAGACAATTCGACATTTATTGAAAACGAACATTTAGATAAAGCTTATTCAATAATGCTTGCTGGTTATGAAAAAGTTGATAGAGATTATATTAAAGAGGATGATAGAAAAATCACTGCTTTTCACGAAGCTGGACATGCTCTAATTTCACTTAAAATGTTACCAAATGATAAGGTTTCTAAAGTAACTATAATTCCAACCACCAAAGGTGCAGGGGGTTATACCTTAAGTATTCCAGAAGATAAACTATATCAAAACAAAGACTATATAAAGAAAAAAATAATGGTACTCCTGGGTGGCAGAGCTGCTGAAGAGATTATTTTTGGTATAGATCATGTAACCACTGGTGCATATAGCGACCTGCAAAGAAGTACTGAGCTTATAACAAACATGATAACAGAATATGGAATGGGTGAGTCTTTAGGATTACTTACTATGGCCAAATTAAAAGAATCAGGTTTTACAAATCAAGACGATGTATTCTCAGAATGTAAAAATTTAATTTCGCAGTTATATGATGAAGTTATAACCATATTAACAAATGAAAAAGAATCTTTAAAAAACATTACTAGCTTATTAATAAAAAAAGAAACTATAAATCATGAAGATTTAATTAGTATCATAGGTGATACTGTTAAAATTGAAGATACTATTAAAGATTAAAGCATCCATATAATAACATAAATCATCTTCTGGATCGCTGCACAGATCTATTAGAGACTCGCTAAGAGCTTCAGAAGGAGATTTACCTCTTTGTATATCTCTGGGTCGCTAACAATTATTAATTGTTAGCCCCCTCATATATAAGAAAACTGCAATAATACTGGTATGAATTTTTCCGGAAGTGACTCTAAATAAGAAGGACAGAAACAATTGAAATTCCATTTAAAATTCTTCTTTTGCAAATATAAAATTCTCGTGAGACTGCTATAGGCAGTCTAGCGAACCAGCTGTAAGCTGAATGAGAGCGTTAGAGAATTTTATATCTGCAAAAGATTAGAATTTCTTAATGGAATTTCATGTTTCAACCTCTTATTTAGAGTCACGCAGGAGAAATTCATAGGATGCCTTTTTTATTTGCAATGTCTGAGTGATAACACTGTTGTTACTCTTTAGTTCTATAATTAACTAGAAATGCTACAAGCATGCCTCCAAAAAGTCCACCTAAGTGAGCAAAATTATCAATACCTGGCATCGTAGCCCCTATAAATATATTTATAAAGATAACAGATAAAATGCTTTTTATAAACGCACTTCCAGTCTTTCCTTTAGATGTAATCGCAAAAATAAGCACCGCTCCGAGTAATCCAAAAATTGCACCAGAAGCACCAATTGAAATACTTGTTGAAAATACATAACTAAATAAAGATGCGCATATCCCAGAAATAAAATAAATAGCTAAATATTTTATTTTTCCATAAACACTTTCAACCATGGGTCCTATAGCATAAAGCGAATACATATTAACCGCTACATGCACAATCCCTCCATGTAAAAACATACAAGTCACAAGCCTATAATACTGACCTTGATTTATTAAATCATTAACCTTAGCACCAAGTAAAACTAGAACATTAGTATCGCTATTTAAAATACTACCATTTGATATAACACTCAGGTATGCTGTAATACCATACATTATAATATTTATAGCTATAATTATTATGGTAATCCAAGGTTTATCTTGTACATTCATTTTTTTAGACCTGCTACTTAAATTGTTATTATTCATAATTGAAACTAAGTCATTCACTACCTCTAACTTTACATTTTGAGAATAATTAACTCTTTTTTCTGATACATTAACCCTTATTAATGGTTTTTGCAATAAATTATTTGTAGAAAGGACTTTACCAGATTCATCGCTACTTAATTCTCCCTCAGACAACAATATATATATATTGTTTTTATCTGCTGGAATATCATACTCTATTAATTGATTTATGCTTTTAGGAGTAATAAATATTATTCGGTAATCTCTACCACTTATATTCTTACTCACTGTCCATAGCTCTGAACTATTATTTTTACTTTTTATATCTTCTAATAAATATCCTAGATTCTGAGTCAGACCATTTATAATGATTTTTATATTTTTTTCTAACATATTATTCTCCTAATCAAATAGATATTTTCACATTATTGATTCCACTATAACATTATGATGTTTAAGCAAATCTATTTCATAAAACTTAATAGGCAGCCGTGTCTCACTCTCATATAACACTCTTATTATAGGCCTATCCGGAAAGTTTCTATTTTGTTTAATAACATATCCTTCAACACCATTTGATAATTTCAAACAAACTCCTAATGGAAACACTGAAAATGTCTTTTTAAAATCTTTTACCACTTCCTCATCAAATGCATTTCCAGCACCTGCGAGTATCAACTCATAAGCATCACTAGGATTAAATTTTTTTCTATAACATCTATCGTTACTTACAGAATCATAAACATCACAAATACCAATTATCTTTGCAAATTTAGAAATTTGATTTTTAGTAAGACCATAAGGATACCCATTACCATCAACCCTCTCATGGTGATGTTCAACTGCTTTTAACACCCTATTTGACATATTAAAATTTTTCTCTAAAATTTGTTTTCCATATATAGGATGGTTTTTTATTTCTTCAAATTCTTCACTTGTTAGTTTACCAGGTTTCGTTATAATGTTTTTGTTTATTTTAGTCTTGCCAATATCATGCAGTATTGCACCAATGCTTAACTCTTTTAATTCGCTTTCCGTAAGCTTCATTGAAATACCAAGAAAAATAGCCATAATTCCAGTATCAATAGAATGAAGATAAGTATAGTTATCAAAGGTTTGAATATCATACAAACTCTTATTAACATCACCCATCTCAATAATATAATTAACTAAGTCTTCCACAACCGATAATGAGTTTTTAGTCCCTAATGCATCTCCATCAGTTACATTTTTCATTATGGTAGACATATTTTTCATGGTTAATTCTTTTAACCTACTTAATCTCTCATCTTCTATTGATACTTCTTCTAATCTTGAATCTTCTACATAAATATAAAAAACGCCTAACTCTCTAAGTTTAAAAATATATTTCTTTGTCAATTTAACTCCAGATCTTAAAAGCACACTGCCATCATTGGTTACTATGTTTTTACCTAATATTTCGTTTACCTCTACCCTATTAATAAACTCAAGTCTCATGTTCACCTCTAATTATCTTTAATTAATCATCTCCAAAGAAGATGATTAATTAAGTTTTCAGCTTAAGTATCTAAGTTATTCTGGCGAGTCATTTCTTGCGTAGATGACTCTATTTGTATTCTTCTTCTTTTCCTTTGATTTTTATAAAAACTTCCTTAAATTCTTGTTTTATTAACTCGCATACTTCAATTAATGATTCACGTACAACCATGTGCTCGTCAGAATATTTGAACTTAACTAGCCATGTTGGATTATACTCGTCATCAATAGGCTCAATAATATATCCTTTAGCTCTAAATACATCTTCGTTAAAATAATCATATATTGCTGAGAATTGCCATTCTTCCACATCCACATGTGTATCAAAAGTTAAATTAATTAAATCTCCAAAGTAGTTTAATTTTGTTACATACTCCGCACCCTGGGATGTTTCATAACTCCCAATCTCACGAACAAATTTCTTAGTTTCTTTATCCACTTCCATTAATACCAATGAAGAAAATTGCATAAAACCCACCCTCTCTTATTTTTTGCAGTCCTTACAAATACCTTTTAAATAAACATGACTTTCTGTAAGTGTTATTCCTGTCTTAGCCTTTATTTGCTCTTCTATTTGAGGTATAGGACAATCTATAACCATTTTTTTATGACATAAATCACACTCAATTATATGTTTATGTGAATTATTATTTATAATATAGTTATACATATTGTTTCCCAAATCAAATTTATTAACAATCTTTTTACTCTCTAGCAAATCTAAGGTTCTATAAACCGTTGATAAATCTATTTTAATATCTTCTTTTTTTAGTAACTCATAAATAAGATTTGCGTTTATAGCATCACTACTAAAGAGTATTATTTCAAGTATACTTTTTCTTGCTTTAGTAACCCTAATATTATTATCTTTTAAGTATGAAATAACATTCATCTACATCACCTTACTACATTATTTTATTTCTTTTAATACTGCTAACAAGTAATTCCACATTCTATCTGTTGATGAGATACTTAGGTGTTCCTTGGAAGTGTGCACATCATACATATTAGGTCCAAAAGATATTTGATCAATATTACCATCAAACTTTTTACTGAATAATCCACACTCTAGCCCTGCATGTATAGCTGCTATTTCTGGATTTTTACCAAATAAATCCTTATAAACATTTTCAAATACCGTTTTTATTTTAGAATTAGTATCATATTGCCACTCTGGATAATCAGATTTAAATTCTATAGTTGCTCCCACCATTTCTGCAAGCACTATGGTTTCATCACATATTAATTTCTTTAAAGATGGAACCGAGCTTCTTATTGCAGAATCAAATACTATATAATTATCCTCGGTTGTAAGTACTCCTATATTTGTTGAACTTTGTACTAAACCTTTTATATCCTGGCTCATGCTTTTAACTCCATTGGGAATTAAGAAAAGTACTTGAAGTGCTTTTGTAGCAGTCTCCTCGGAAAATATTTTACGTGAATTATTTTCTAATATCTCAATAGATAAATTAACATCTGGATCAATAGTATTTAATTCATTTTTAAATATAGAATTCCACAAAGCTAATTTCTCTTTAACTATTGTTTGGTCATCTTCTCTAAATAATATAACAGCATCAGCACTTCTTGGGATCGCGTTATTTTTAGCTCCTCCACTAATAGAATTTATTTTAAAATCTATAGCTGATTTTAAATTTATTAAAAACCGTCCCATGATTTTGTTAGCGTTGCCTCTTTCTTTATCTATTTCCATTCCAGAGTGACCGCCTTTTAAATCTCTTAACTTTATAAGACAAGTTACAAAACTTTTATCAGACTCTTCCCAAATTATAGGAAGTTTTATTTTTTCTCTTACTCCGCCGGCGCAACTTACTAAAAGTTTTCCTTCTTCTTCTGAATCTATATTAATAAGTACTCTTCCTTCTAAATCCTTAGGGTCTAACGCTTCTGCTCCAACCATACCTACTTCTTCACCAGTTGTTACTAATAGCTCAATTGGTGGATGAGGTATATCTGTAGAATCAAGCACTGCAAGACTCATTGCTACCGCAATACCATCATCAGCTCCTAGTGTAGTACCATTTGCGTGTAAATTATCACCTTCTACAATAAACTCGATAGGATCCTTTAAAAAATCATGTTTTGAATGGAGCTCTTTTTCACATACCATATCCATATGACCTTGAATTATTATCTTTGGAGCATTTTCGTACCCTTTGGTTCCCGGTTTCTTAATTATTATATTTAATGAAGCATCCTGAGTAACTTTCAAATTGTGTTCTTTTGCAAAGTTTACTAAAAAGTCACTTACTCCTTTTTCATTTCCAGAACCTCTTGGAACCTGGTTCATCTCCTTGAAATATTTAAATGCTTTAAATGAATTTAAATCTTTTAATTTTTCTAACATATTTATCATCCTTTCTTCTTAATACCCTCCTGGGGAGCGCATCTCTTTCAGAGCTGAATGTTAATAACTCCATAGAAGGAATTTATATTTTTACTTAAATTTTATTTTACTAATGCAATTAATTTCCTCTTATATAACGATGAACCATTCATTCTGAAATGTCATTAAAAAAACATCATTTTCAGTCCAAAAAACACCAAGATTATTCCTCCAATATAGTCTGCATATTTCCCTATAATATCAATCTTTTTTAGATATTTAGAAACTATAAAGGCCAATATTACCATTATAAAAGTCACTGCTCCAATGATTAATGTATCTTCTAATAATATAACCTTTGTTATATTATTTAATACTGTAAATCCTATCACCATGGCATCTATACTTACAGATATGCCTAAAATAAAATACATCTTAGGTTTAAGTAGTGGACATTTACCTTGATTAGTAATTCCTTCTTTAATCATAATAACTCCAACTAAGGCTATAATTATACCGCCAATTATAGTTGGCATTGCAGCTACGTATGTATTAAAAAGGAACCCTGCATACGCTCCAATATACGATAATAAAAATTGGAATACCGCAAAAGAAATCGTAAAGCCTACCTTATTTGAAAATTTAGTTTGATTGTTTAAGCCTATACATAAAGCTACTCCAAATGCATCTAAAGATAGCGCTAAAGCAATCATAAATAATGAGTACATATCCAGCTTTCCCACCCCCTTCGGTAATGATTTAATATACTCTTAATATACTCTTAATTTACGATTTTATATCATTATATTTTCATTAATTTCTGTGTATAACTTTCCATATACCATTATCAATTATTCAGGCTTTCTTGTCAACTAAGATTTAACGACATTTAAAAATATTAGTCGCCCATTTCTATAAATTGGAGTTATATACCCTAGTAAATATTAACTTCAGTGAAAATATAACTCTCCTTTTGAAATCGTTAATATTACAGCTCCAAAGGAGATGATTTAACACTATAATATGCATTTGAAAAGTTATTTAACTAATTGTTGCTTGTATATATTTACTTTTATAGACTATAATATAAAGGTATTTACACTAGGAGGTGTTGTAATGCTTTCAATATACAGCAGTGCAGAAAATAAACAACTTACAAAATTAGAAAATATAGAACCTGGTTGTTGGATTAATATGATAGATCCATCAGATGAAGAATTAATCTTTGTTTCAAGAAACACTAATGCACCAATGGATTTTTTGAGGGCTGCTTTAGATGAAGAAGAAACCTCCCGTATTGATATAGAAGATTGTACTTTAATTATATTAGATATTCCCTTTACTGATATAGACGATAATTCCTTAACCTATGATACATATCCTATAGCTGTAATCCAAACAGACAAAGTAATAATTACAGTTTGTTTAAAAAACAGTAAAGTATTATCAGATTTTGGTGATGGAAAAATTAGTTCCTTTTATACCTATAAACGTCAAAGATTTATGCTTCAAGTCCTATATAGAATTGCAAAATACTATTTAATATACCTAAGACAAATTGATAAAAAAAGTTACATAGTGGAAAAACAACTACATAAATCATTAAGAAATAAAGAACTTCTTCAATTGTTAGCACTTGAAAAATCACTTGTATATTTTTCCACTTCCTTAAAGGGAAATGAAATTACCTTGGAAAAAATGCTTAAACTAGATATTCTTCAAAAATATGAAGAAGATAAAGACGTACTTGAGGATGTTATTATTGAAAACAAACAAGCAATAGAAATGTGTTCTACATATACTGATATTTTAAAAGGTACTATGGATGCTTACTCTTCTGTTATATCAAATAAACTAAATATTGTAATGAAATTTCTTGCTGCTATTACAATAGTTATGGCTATACCAAATTTAGTTTCTGGACTATTCGGTATGAATGTAGGTGGAATACCTTATGGTAATAATAGTAATGGTTTTCTATATGTGTTTACGTTTATTGTTCTTTTAGTTATTTCTTCTATTTATATTTTAAATAAGAAAGATATGTTTTAAAAAATGAGAACAGCTTCACAACTGTTCTCATATCATCATTTATTGTATTATTATATCTAAATTCTAATTGTTTATTATAGCGTTATTTCAATTATTAACCCCTACTATATAGTCTTACTTTATCAGCAACCATATTTAAATTTTATATTCTGTTTGTAAATTGATAATTGGATATATCACCATTATACTTAAATTTATATACATGGTTATAAGTCTTCGTAGATGATTTGCCATTTACAGTTACAAAATTATAAGTTTCAGTAGTCGTAATACTTCCAGATTGAGTATCATCACTAATGTTGAAACTTGTAACACTCGCCGAAACAAGACTTTCTTCATTCCCCTCTGCATAAGATCCAGGTACATTTAATTGTTGTTGTTTATATAGTTCGCTCCCATAAGTTAAGTAAACATCAATCAATGAAAAGTCATTAGTATTAATAGCTTGTGTAAGGGCTTGTGCATAGTTGTTTAAAAGATCACCTAATTGTGACTTAACTCCATCTAACTGAGCCTGGACATTACTTTGATTATTAATTGCATCTTCAAAACTTATGTTAATGTCCGGTGCTCCCACGTCCAATGAATACTCTTCACTCTTAAGTTTTTTTCCATTTATTACAGTTGTAGCATATATCTTTGAATCACCATCTATAGGTCCAAAATTAGTAGCATCTGTAATCTTTGTTTTAGTATCTTTTGAATTAACAAAGATTTCTGCATCAGGATAATCAGATGTTATGTTTAAATAATTCAAATCCTCAAATACACTTAATTTTGCTATTCCATCGCTAGTTTCTATAAGATTAACTAAATAAGGTTTACTTAGAGTAACATACTTCCCTTTATAATTAGCTAAAATCGAATAAGTTCCGGGAATGTATGGTCCAAATTCTTTGGTAGATTTATCTGTTTCACTCCTCCCTATTACGACATTATTAATTGAAAAAGAAACATCTTTAACAGTAGTGGTTATATCAACAAAAGATGGCTTAACATTTATTTTATAATTGGGAAAAATTAAAAACTTTTTTCCTACCTTTGTTAAGGTTAATATATTACTTGATGTTATGTTAATATTATTAATATCCTTAGGACTAAGTGCATCATTATTTAAATTTTGAATAACTTCATTATAATATGAAGGGCTCTTTTTAAAGTAATTTAATAAAGGTGTTATATTACTGCTATTAATATCAAGCCTAGCATCATTACAGTATAGTATTTTTGATAAATCAGAAGTGTTATTTGTTACTATATCTTGCTCAAATCTTGTTGCAATCTTCCTAGGATTAAATAAAGAATTACCAACTTGAATTATAACAATTATTGCTACTATCAAAACTGAAACAGTTGCTATTAGTATTTTGGATCTTTTGCTTAATTTATTATTAGGTGTAGTATTATCTAACGTAACATTCTCTTCATTTTGTGGATGATATTCTTCGATTGGCTGAGTTTCTTTTATTGAATTAGCTTCCGCTTCCTGCTTAGTTTCATTCATAGACTCACCTTTCAAATCATTTCCACAAGATGTACAAAATGTTTGTTCATCTTTAACTTCATTGCCACATTTAGTACAAAATTTCATTTAAATCCCCCCGTTTTTATATAATTAGTTTATTAAACTACCATATTTATATACTATTGCTTTAACTACATCCACCATATAGTAAGAGAATGCTAGAATAAGTACTGCTAAAGAAATAACACCCGCTATTGAAATGATTAAAACGCATAGGTTAGCTCCTATACTAAAACTTTCTCTAATTATAATAGCTAAGGTTGCAATTGAAATAAATACTCCTAAAATAACAAAAATAATTCCAAAATTCAATGAAAAATATGAGAATATAATTGAAATAATTTCGCAAGATAAAATAGGTAACGTTGAGATTAGTACTGCCTTAAAAACTATGAATGGAGTACATTTTACTTTTGCAAAAAAACTTATTCCTAAATATATGCAAATAAATAAAACAATTAATCCTACTAAATATAATTCACAATTTCCAATAAATATTTTGCCATACGGTATAGTATTCATATATTTAAATTTATCAATAGCATTGTTTACAGAGTCTACGGTACTAGAATCAATATTATATGATGACGAGTTTTCACCAACTAAAGCTGCTAATGAAGACAAGTTTCTATAAAAATTCGTAAAAATTGTTGATACACTACTAATAATTTGATTAACCCTCCAAATCCCTAGTATACCTTGCAGACATGTTAAAATAATCATAATAATTATGGCTGGTGTTTTCTGTGTTTTAGTTACAAATTCTTTACCACCAGAAACTGGATTTATTACTGAGTTTTTTAAAATGTTTATTATTTCAGAAACGTTAATTTGATTTGTTACTGATTTAACATGTTCGAAAGTTTGGTCCATTCTTTCTTTGTTGTGGTTTTCATTTGAATTTTGATTTACCTTTGTGCCACAATTTGGGCAAAACTCTCCATTGCTCTCAATCTTAGAACCACATTTACTACAATATGTCATAATACTCCCCCTTGAATAACTAAAATAATTATTACCGTTACCTAATGTACTTCGTTATAAATTGCATTTGCTTTATAGTCTATTAAATATTCTATGCTTTTCCTTAAGTAATAGTCATATATGGTATAGTATATTAGTGTAGATATATTTCATTCTTTGCAATAACAACACTAATATTTAACAAATAATATAATATCGGGGGACTTAAATTGAAATTTTGTACTAAATGTGGAAAAGAAGTTATAGAAGGAACACAATTTTGTACTAGCTGTGGAAACGACTTAAGAATAGAATCCACTGACCAATCCAAAACAGAATCTAAAGTGGATTTAGATACTACAAAACCTGATCTTGATTACGATATAACTTCAGGTACTCCTGAAACAAAATCAGATCACGACATAAACTTAGTTACTAATGAACCTAATGACAATATTTCAGGCCATTTAATATTGTCAAAGAAAAGCAAAATAGTCATGGCAGTATTAGCAATGTTACTAGTATTATTAATTGCTACTATTAAAGTAGGTAATTCTTTATCCGATCCGAGTAAACTTGTAACAAGATTTCAGCAAGACGTAGAAACAAACAACACTTCTGATTTGGAAAATATACTATGCTCGAGCGACACTAGACTTATTGTAGATAGCAAGAGCATTTCACCTTTATTATCATATTTTAAAAGTAAACCTACATATTTAACGCAGGTTATGCAGGATTTAAAAGATGATTCTACTAACCCTAAGGATATTAGTAGCCTTAACACAAAGTCCAATAATACACTAACTTTAGCACGAAACGGAAAAAGTTTTTTCATTTTTCCCAAATATAAAATAAATGTTAAACCATCCTTTATTGACATAACAACTACAGTTAAAAATGTCTCTTTTTCAATTAATAATACTGTAATAGGAAAAAGTGAAACGGACAACTCCACAAAAGAATTTGGACCATACATGCCTGGTACTTATTCAATCTTAGCTAACTACAAAAATAAGTATGTCACTTTAAGCAAACCTTACTTAGTTGATCTTATAGAAACAAATGGATTTGCAAACATAAGTATATTTGATGATATGAGTTATATAAATATAACTTCTGATAAGCCTGATGCTAACATTTTTGTTAACGGAAAAAATGTAAATGTGAAGGTCGCAGATGCTAGCCATTTTGGCCCTATAGATAGCTCATCAAAAATATACGCAACATGTAAAGTTGATGGCAAAACACTTACAAGTGATGAATACTTAGCTACAAATGACGATAAAAATGCTTTTTTAAGTTTTGAGAGTGCCAGTAATACAATAACTAATATTCACTCACAGCTGGACAATCTTTTATACTACTACGCCTCTTCTATTGCACAGGCTATCAATAATGGCACACCTTCATTAATTGATACTTACGTAGCTTATGGAAGCTCATTATATAATACGCAACAATCATATATACAAAAAACCTATGATGCTGGAATAAAAGAAACTTATAATGATTCTAAAATTATAGATTACAATATTAATGATGATAATACATCAGGAACCATAACCTCTTCAGAATCTTATACCATAGTTCATGCTGATGGTAGTGAAACTCCTAACACCTCAAGCTACATTTACGGTTTTAAACAAGATGCTTCTACCGGATACCAACTTACAAGTATAAGTAAGGCAAAATAAATAGGATTTCATTCTAATTTACCATTTACTAACTTAGTAACCTTATATGATAAGGCTTCATATATTAATATAGTAAAAATGTTTGAAGGGAGCCCTTTATGTTTTACTGTCCAAAAAATTATATTGATCCTTATTCTTTTTATAGAGATAACCTTATTTATAATGAAAACTCTCTGTATAGGGTTGCAACCATGAATTCATATATCAGAGTTCTTCATGCTTCACCTAACTCTCCAGCTGTTGATGTATATATTAATGATATATTAAAGTTTAAAAATCTTACGTATAGTACTTTTACAAATTATGTAGAAGTTATGACTGGTAATTACAATATAAAATTATATCCTGCTGGAACCAAAACCATTCCTGTACTTAATAAAAATGTTTTTATCCCACCGGGAAAAATTTATACAGTTGCAGCTATTGGTACATTACCAAACATTGATTTATTATTAGTATTAGAACCTAAAGTTAATAATCCTTCTGATAACGCTTATATTAAATTTACACACTTATCACCTAATGCAGGTGCCGTGGATGTAACACTCCCAAACGGTAAAATTCTTTTTAAAAACGTTGCTTATAAAGAATCTACTGATTATATGCAAGTTCCTCCTGGAACTTATACATTTGAAGTTAGACCTACTGGTACTAAGAAAACAGTTTTATATATTCCAAATGTAAGATTAAAACCTCAACGATTTTATACTGTATACGCTATAGGTCTCGCAGGTGGTCACCCAGGCCTTCAAGCTTTAATTCCACTAGATGGTAGTTCTTATTTAGATTTTAGAGAAGACTAATTAAAAAGCTACAGGTCCGAATTCACCTGTAGCTTTTTAGCTTTTTAATATTTAATTATATAAATCACTATAAATTATCTTAAATACTTCTAGAGCTTGCTCAATCTTATCACGCAGTAAGTATTTCTTATTTTTTAATTCTAATATACCAAGCTCTGTAATTTTGTAAATTTTCTGAGCTTTTTTAGATTCGTTCCACTCTCCAACCACAAATTTTTCTTTTTCTAGTTTTTTCAATAAAGGGTATATTCCGCCTGTACTAGGAATCCAATGACCATTTGTTCTCTCGCCTATTTTATGAGATATATCATTACCATTTGTTTCACCGAGACTTAGAGTATACAAAACATATAACGGTAATAATCCTTTTGTGAATACTTGACCCACTGCTTCTTTTTCTTTTTTAACTTTTCGAAGCTCCAAAAGTTTTTTCTTGTATTCAATGTATAATCTCTTTTCCTCGGCTTTAATGTCTATCTCATTTTCTTTACTTACTTCATTAGTAGGCTTTTTATCTAAGGTTCCTCTATGCAAACCATTCCTACCAAACCTGGTCCACTATGAACACCTGATACAGGACTTATATATCCTCCAAATTCTATGGAAATAACATTTGGATGTTTTCCTATTTTCTCCATTACTTGTTTTGTCTCATCCATCGCATCACCATGCAACATATAGACCCTACATTTCTTCTTATCCAAAATGTTATTTGTTAGTTCTATAAGTTTATTGAGAGATTGTTTTCTACCACGTACCTTTTCGACAGTACAATACTTACCATCCTCATCAAAAGAAATTATAGGTTTAATGTTTAAAAGCTCAGCTATTGTTCCTGAAACTTTCCCTATTCTTCCACCTTTTTTTAAATACTCTAAAGTACCCACTACAAAATATAGATGAATTCTTTCTTTAATAGACGGAATAGCATTAACTACTTCCTCAAAGCTCTTGCCTTCTTGTATAAGCTTTCCACATTCTGTAACTATTAATCCCTCACCAAGTGCTATTGATTGTGAATCACATACGTGAGTTATAATTCCTGGATGATTCTCACTTGTAAGTTTCATCGCGTTATATATACCAGATAACCCTGTAGATAAAGTTATTGCTACAGCATGGGTGTAACCCTCTTCTTCTAATCTTAGGAATAGTTCCTCCATATCCTTCATTGATGGTAATGAAGATGTAGGTACTTCTATCTTCATGTTATCATAAACTTCCTGCGGCGATATATCTACATTATCTAAATACTCTCTATCAGAATAGATAATCCTAAAGGGTAATACATTAATACTGTATTTCTGTGTTACGTCACTTCTTAAATCGCTTGTAGTGTCTGTTATAAGCGCTATCTTATCCAAATTAACCCCTCCTACATTAAATATTATCATCATTATATCACTATAATATATGTGTATCAATACTGATACATATGTATTCATTTATATATTAATTTATCCAATAAATATAAATATATACAATCATGCATAGAAAATATCGTGAGAGAGTTATTATTGGGGACGGTTAACAACTAATTGCTTTAAATAATTGAAAATAGTGGGGACGGTTAACAACTAAATGGTATTTATAATAGTTAACCGCATGTTTAATAATAAATATCTTTAATTTTATTACTAGTACAAGTCGTATTATCTCACTCAGGTACTTTCATTAAACCAGAAATATATTTTACAACTTCTATCTCACTATAAAATACCTTTGAATATTCCATAGGTTTCCTTCCAATTACAAATGCCATTATGTTATTATCTATAGCAGCTTTTATTTTATCATATGTTCCACCTTGGACTCCACTATCCTTCATAAGTATCGCTTTAGCCCTGTATTCTTTAATAAATCCACAATTAAGTTCATATCCTATAGGCCCCTTCATTGCCACTATATCATCAACTTTTACACCTAAATCTAATATTTCCACTAAAACTTTAACCGATGGTAGAACCCTATGTATCACTCTGTTTTTTAAATTAAAGTCTAAAATCTTAACTATATTTCTGCTACCAGTAGTATTAAGAATAGTTCCATCTATTTTTTTAAGATGTTCATAAAGGCTCTCATAATTTTCCACCACAACTACATTTTTATTATCCTTAAATTTTTTAAGAACTGGAGGCCTCTCATATCTAACATATTGCACTCCGCAGACTTTACAGGCTTCGATTGCATTTTCTGTAATCTCTAGCGCATAAGGATGAGATGCATCAATTAAAATTTTTATGTCATTTTCTTTTATAACCTTTATAAGTCCAACTAAATCTAATGGTTTCTCATTAAACACCTTATATTTATAATCCTTCAAAAGCTCTGCACCATATGCAGTAGCTGTTGATATAAAAATATCCTCTGTAAAATTATTTAACCCTGAAAGAATATTTTTTCCTTCTGAAGTACCTACAATTAAACCTATCATCATCATTCACTCCTGTCCACCTTAATAATGTTCCTGGGAAAATAGTTGGTTGTGAAATAAAAGAGAAAATGATGGGGACGGTTAACAACTAAAGAATATTTATGATACCTAAAAACACGATAAAACAGTTGATTGAATCACGATTAAAAGCGGGGACAGTTAATAACTTTCCCCTGTTTTTATTATGATAAAAGTCTATTAGTTGCTAACTGTCCCTCAATCTTCCCTCGACTTCACCCCCACCCTTTTGCGTTATTCTAAACTTTATATCCTCTTGGTGTTATAAATTTACCATCTTTTACGTAACTTTGGCTGTTACCAATTATAACAATTGACATCATGTCAACTATATTCTCGTCAAAAGTGTCTAGTGTTGATATACTTACTTCTTGTCCCTCTCTAAGCGCATTTTTAACTACAGCTATTGGAGTGTTTCCATCTCTGTACATTTTTATTATGTTTATACATTCTCTTAAATAATGAGGTCTGCCCTTACTTTTAGGATTATATAATGATATAACAAAATCACCTTCTGCGGCTAAATTTACTCTTTGTTGAATTAATTCATAAGGAGTCATTAGATCACTTAAACTTATGTTGCAGTTATCATGCATTAACGGTGCACCAAGTACTGATGCAGCAGCAGATGATGCAGTAACCCCTGGAATAATTTCAACTTCCTCATCAAGCCTAAGCTGAAGAATTAGTCCTGCCATTCCATAAATCCCAGAATCTCCGGTACTTACTACGCTGACTATCTTGTCATGACTAAGCTCTAATGCTTTTTTGCATCTCTCTTCCTCCCCCTTCATGCCTGTTGAAAATATTTCTTTGCCAGCAAGTAATGGTTTTATCATATCTATATATTTATTATAACCTACAACTATATCACTTTCTTTAATAGCGTCCATTGCTCGTATTGTCATATGCGAAAGTCCGCCCGGTCCTATTCCAATTACATATAATTTCCCCAATTTAACTTCTCCTTCACTATCTATTTTTTTCCTTCACGAAACATATGTGTAAAGGTCTTATCATACAAAAGACTCTTTTCATATTCACAATCTATGAAATCGCCCACAAGAATTTGAGCACACTTTGTTATTTTAGCTTCCTTAACTTTCTCTGCTATATCATCTAAAGTTCCAATAATAGCCCTTTCATCCGCCCATGTAGCTCTCTCAATAACTGCTATTGGAACGTTTCTACCGTAACCTGCCTTAAGTTTTGCAACAACTTTATCAATCATACTTATAGATAAGAAAATGGCCATCGATGCACCAATTGATGCAAGTTTTTCTAGATCTTCAGTCTCTGGCACTGGAGTTCTGCCCTCAACTCTTGTAAGTATAAGCGTTTGGGTTACACTTGGTAGCGTAAATTCTTTTTTGATAACAGCCGCCGCAGCCGAGAAGGAACTTACCCCTGGGACAATAGAATAATCTATATTCAACTTATCTAACTCATCCATCTGTTCTTTTATTGCTCCATATATAGCTGGGTCGCCAGTATGAAGTCTTACCACATTTTTATTCTCATTATGTGCTTTTTTCATAACCTCAATAACATCCTCAAGAGTCATTGAAGCAGAATTATGAACTACAACATCTTTTTTACAAAATGTGATATGCTCAGCACTTACAAGTGACCCCGCATAAATAACCACATCTGTCTCAGATAATATATTTCTTCCCTTCACTGTAATTAAATCCACATCACCTGGTCCTGCTCCAATAAAATAAACCATTAACTTCACCTATCCTTTATTATTGTTGAATTAGTTGTTACCTGTCCCTACCTTATTCTGTCTTGACTCACTCTTTTTTCGCGATTATTAAGCTCATATATTCTTTATTTTTTAATATATCTTCTCGACATCGAAGGACTTCTTGTCCTTCTCTACCAGCTCTTTTAATATATACATAAGTATAGCCTTTTGATTCTAGACAATCTAAAACTTTTTCTTCGATTTTATAAACCTTCATAATTACTAGAAATTTTTCATCTTTTATAGTATCAAGCCTAGTTGCTGGAAGTATTAAAAGCGGTTCATTGCCAATAACTAAATACTCATTGGCAATGCTTGCGCAAGCACAAAATGAAGTTATACCAGGAACCGTCTCAACTTCATATCCACTTTCCTTTATGTAATTCAATAAATATATATACGTGCTATATACAAATGGATCACCTATTGTTAGAAAGGCCACATCTTTACCAGATTTCAATTTCTCTTCAATAGACTTAAATGCTTCATAAATCTTTTCTTCCTGCTCTGCTCCACCCATAGGAAAATGTTTAACCAGCACTTCTGAATCCTTGCTAATATATTCCTCTGCTATTTCATGAGCTATACTTTTTCCACCATTCATAGCACTTGGAACTACTATAACATCACATTTACCGATAGTTTTTATTGCCTTTATCGTAAGTAGTTCCTTGTCTCCAGGTCCTACCCCTACCCCATATAATTTCGCCATTTATACCCCTCCATCTTTAGTAAAATAGTCTCTACCCATGCCCTTTTACTAACACATTAATTATAAGTCATTATTTTAATATATTATCATGTAGATATTTAATTTATATTTTCTATAACAACCACACTAAGATCGTCAAAAACCATATCCTTAATTTCTAAAACTGTGCCTTTTACAATTTTTTCATCCACATATGATAATTCCATACCAACATATATGGTCGCTGTTATATTATTATCAAAAAGTTTTCTACACAAAGCTTGCGGTGAATTACTTTTATCGGTAAGCCACACAGATATTTCACGATTACTCACAATTTCTATAAAATCTTCTTGCCTTCCATGCATACTACCTAGATGAGCATTTTGCCACGGTTTTTTAAGCTTACACATTAAATATTGAAAAGAACTTATACCAGGTACTATTTCTATTTCACCTTTAAAGTTATTATTTATATAGTTTACTATACCATAAAAACATGGATCACCTGATGCTATTATTGCGATATTTTTATCAATGTTTTCTGTTATATAATGCATAATAGCCTTTAATGTTTTAACTACTATCTTTTTAACATTAGTTTTAGGTATACTCGCCGTAGCTCTTTCAAACCCTATAATCACATCCACTTTTTCCATAGTTTCTACTGCCAAAGGAATAATATATTTTGGGCTTCCAGGCCCAATGCCAACTATATAAACCATATTTTCTGCAACCTTTCACTATTTATTCACCTATTAGTTGTTAACTGTCCCTACTTATTTGGTTGATTATCTGTTTAATTCCTTGTTCATTAGGTCTTAACCGTCCCTAATTATCTTCCCTAGTGTCACACAGAATTCCTTTATTCATAGAAAACATAATAACTTCTGCAGGTATTGTTTCGTATGTATACTGAAATAACTTTTTCTTTACTTTATTTGCAATATTTTTATATATTTCGTTGTAATCATCCTCTAATAGCTTTATTGCACCCTCAGTAGTTTTTTCTTTATAAACATTAGTTACAATATCAGTAGGCGCCCCTATTAAGGCTAATTCTAGTGCTATTACTTCAAGCCTCACATCACATACTCTGCTATGAGTTTGAAAACATCCCGCCGCTATTTTGCATGCTTTTCCTATATGCCCTATAAGAAGAATGTTTTCTATATGTTTTTCCATGCAACTATTTAAAGCAAATCCTATATAGTTTGAAACCATTACTATGTTATCAGATTTAAGCCCTATTTTTGCAGCCATATCTTCTCCCATATTCCCAAAAACTAAGGTAAGATTCTTATGACCAGCGGCTACCTTTTGAGATATCTCTATATTAATAGATTCTGTAAGGGCTTCTTGTGACATTGGTGTAACAATGCCTGTTGTTCCTAGAATTGATATACCACCCTCAATTCCTAATCTTGGATTAAATGTTTTTTTGGCTACCTCTTCCCCCTCAGGAACAAATATAGTAATTGTAATACCGGCATCTTTAGGTAGAACTTCCTTTACTTCCTTTTCTATCATTTTTCTAGGTACTGGATTTATCGCCCATTCACCTTTAGCTACGTATAATCCTTCTCCTCTAACTATTCCAACGCCTTTTCCACCTTTTAAGGTATATCCTGGTTCTGATTTTTCAGCCCTTGACCAGATTTCCATGCCATGAGTTGCATCTGGATCATCTCCACCATCCTTTATAATGCAGCACTCAACAAAGTTTTCCCCTTTTACTACCTTACATATAGGAAGCAACAGTTCTATGCCCTTTGGGGTGTCTATCCTTATCTCATCTATATCAGAATTGTAAAACAGTATTTGTGTAGCTGCCTTTGCAGCCCCTGCAGCACAAGATCCAGTTGTATATCCACATCTAAGTTTTTTTCCATTAAAATTAACATATAAATCAAGCAATGTTTACACCCCCTGATAAGGTTGTTATTTATTTTAAATACCTAATAATTATGAAAACCTAGCTACGTACTAACTCCTATCTACAATCATATACATTAATGCGTTTAATATAGATGCAGCCACTGTGCTTCCGCCTTTTCTTCCCCTTACAACAATCATTGAAAGGTCTAATTTTTCGATTTCTATTTTAGATTCAGCAGCTCCAACAAAGCCAATAGGTGCAGCTAGTATAAATTTAGCATTACATTTCCCTTCCTCAATTAGTTCTTTTAATCTAAATAAAGCTGTAGGTGCATTGCCAAATATAAAGAATTCAACCCCGTCATCTACTGCCTTCTCAACCGCTGCCATAGAACGCGTTATATGACGTGCTTTAGCTATTTCAGCCACCTTTTCATCACTAACATAACATAGTGCATTGCAATTCAAGTCTTTAAGAGCTTTTTTATTTATACCTGCAAGTGCCATTTTTGTATCAGTATATATAGTTACTCCTTTTTTAAGCAACTCTACAGCTGTGTCTATTGCCCCATCTCGAATATATAATATATTCATATATTCAAAATCTGCTGTTGTATGTATTACTCTTTTTACTATTGAAAGCTCTCTAGGCGAATATTCATGTTCCCCCATCTCTGATCCAATAATTTCAAAACTTCTCTTTTCTATATCCATAGGAATTTTTATGTAATCCATATTTTAATCTCCTTTTGTTTTAATATAAATGAGTGACTTAAGTGACTTAAGTCGGGGACGGTTAAGAACTAATTGACTTATCCCACCTATAAATAGGTGTAAATAGTTGGGGACAGTTAACAACTAATCTGACCTAATTCCCCTATTTAAAAATCTTTCTAAACCATAACAGGTTTCCAAAAAAATGCACATGTCCATAAACAGCTAAAGTGTTTTTCTTAACATATCCACATAACCAACTTTTCTTGCTTCCATCATAAACCTCTTTAGAAAGCTTAAAGACCTTTTCTTCTTGTAAATCAACAAAAGATTTATGAAACTCATGACAATTTATACTCATGTCTTTAGGTAAAACAGTATTTTCTATCTCCACCTTAATTTTCGCATATCCAAAATTCTGAAGTCTTGTGGTTAATGTATAATATCCATCAAAAAATCCAACAGCTTTATGTGTTATTTGTTCTTCACCTAAAGTTTTTTCACCCTGCGATCCTTCGCTTAGAGGTTTTTCCCCTAAAGTAAGGTACATTAATCCTCCACATTCGGCGTAACAGTGCAAACCATTATCTAAAGCCTTTTTAATACTATGAAGCATAGATGTATTCCTTGCTAATTCCTTTTTAAATACCTCGGGGTACCCCCCACCTAAATAAAGAAAATCAATGTTGCTAGGTAGCTTCTTATCACTAAGTGGACTAAAGTATAGAAGTTCTCCGAGTTCCTCAAGAAGTTCTAAGTTTTCTTTATAATAAAAACTAAAGGCTTTGTCATAGGCAACAGCTATTCTTTTCCCATTATTTTCAACGTGAAAATCATCTACATATTTCTTGCTTTCTTTAAATTGTTCCAATAATAAATCCATATCCAAATGTTTCTCTAATAATTTTGCACATACTTCAATTTTTTCCTCAAGGTCCTCTATTTCGCTACTTTGAATTAACCCCAAATGTCTACTTTGCAAAGATAATTTCTCATCTTTTGGAAGATAACCTAAAACCTTTATATTACAGTTTTTATCAATAGCTGATTTAAGCAGTTTATAATAACTCTCAGTTATATTGTTTAATATTATCCCACATATATCCGCATCTTTAAAATTAACTATTCCATTAATTTCTGCGCAAAATGTTGCTACCTGAGCTTTCGGAGACAATACAAGTATAATAGGTAAGTCTAAAACCTTAGACACATGATACGTAGAATATGCTGTATCTATGCCTTTGCCATCATATAATCCCATTACGCCTTCAACTACTGCTAAATCACCACTCCCTCTAGTAAAACTAGCCTTAACTCCAGCTTCGCCCATAAGATATAAATCTAAATTTCTTGAATCTTGTCCAGTTATTTTCGAATGAAATGCTGAATCTATATAATCAGGTCCTACTTTATAACCCTGCACCTTAAAGCCCCTATTTTTTAAAGCTTTCATAATTCCAAGGGTTACCGTGGTTTTGCCCCCACCACTTGCATTGGATGCTATAACTATACTCCTCATTTATAACCACTTCCTTTTATGGACTATCAATTAAAATCAATTAGTTGTTAACCGTCCCTTAAGTTTTGATCCACCCCTTAAGTTCAATTAATTGTTAACCGTCCCTAACATTTTGACTTTCAATTCTAATTCTTTTAAACACTGAATCATTTTTTCATTTCTAACATTATCCTTAATTGCGAGCCTTATAAACTGTTTGTCGAGTCCCCTAAAATTGTCTGCTTTTCTTATAACAAACCCTTGATCTAAACATAGTTTATAAAATTCATCTGAATCTATTCCTTTTAATTTGCACAATACAAAATTACCGTAGGTTAAAAACACCTTATCTAAAAAGAAAATATTATTTAACGCTTTTAGAAAAATAGGTCTTTCATCTTTTATCCATTGTTTACTTTTTTCAATATACCTATAATCCTTTAGAACATTAATTGCTGCAACTTCAGCAAAACAATTTATATTCCAAGGGTTTTGTTTGTCTTTAATTCTTTTTATTAATTCAGCATTACTACTTACTCCATATCCAAATCTTATGCCAGGCATCGCGAAAAATTTAGTTAAAGCCCTTATTATAAATAAACATTTGTAAGTTTTAACACTCTGTACAAAACTATGCTTATCATCGCCTGTAAATTCTATAAAAGCCTCGTCAATTATTATAACTTTATTATTACTCTCACAATAATGAAGAATCTTTATAAACTTAGCTTTATCAATGATATTACCATTAGGATTATTAGGATTAGCTAGGATTAACCCTTCTACATTTCGTAATTTATTAAAAATATCTTCATAATCATATGAGAGCTGCACATATTTATGCTTTAACAAAACAGTGCCACTAAAATCCTCCTTCAAGTGTGAATATTCTATATTGCAAGCCCATTTTTTAGCGTCAATTTCATACTCTACAAAGGAAGGTACTACAATTAGTAAACTTCTAAGGCAAGATATAACTAAATCAATTATCTCAGCTGCTCCATTTCCTAAAACAAAATATTCTTCTGGACACCTAACGTATTTGCCTAATGCCCCTAACACATTCCTATATTGAATATCTGGATATCTAGTTAATGCATCAATTCCATCACTAATATTATCAATGAAGCTTTTAGGAACGCCAAGCGGATTTATATTAGAACTATAATCTATTAATTCTCTTCCCTCAAGTAACCCATTAGTATAAATATCTCCACCATGTATCATCGAACACCCTCCTTTCTTCTGGTCCCCCTACACTTGCAATTTTATCTACAAATAACATAAGACTCTAAATACCTTTATGTGTTTTTCCAACATTTTTAAAATTTTCATTAATTACATCATTAATGTGCTGTATATAAATATCTTGAACATCTACATTTTCTCCAAGCCCATGTAGATATATTCTTACTTTAAATCCCTCTGCCTCTAAAATATTTTTCCATGACTCTTCCTTTTCGCCAACCATATCATTCCTAACATGATCTCCTGCAACTAAGAGCATTGGCATTAGAATAACTTCCTTAGTCCCATTTGCTATAACATTTGGTATTACTCTATCCAAAGTTGGGTATCCTTCAACTGTTGCTACATGAGCATTATTAAACCCTCTGTCCCTTAAAACACTTTCGAAGCAGCAATATACTGCATTCGCAATATGATTTGTACCATGGCCCATTAAAATTACTGTGTCATCTTTTGGTAATTGCTTTGATAAAGCATCAACCATTATTGTATAATCATCTGGCACGCCAGCCTGTTCTCCCTTAAAACATATAAGGGGTCTTCCTACCAAAATATTATCAAAAACATTACTTTCCTTATATTTATTAACTACATTATTTACATAATCAAATTCCGCTCCCGGAATAACATGCAAAGGTTGAATAATTACCTCATTATAACCTTCATTTTTAAGTTTTTCTAAAGCTTCCTCTGGTGTATCTATATAAATATTATCTCTATTTTTAAGAACCTTAAGAATAATATGCGAAGTAAACGCTCTTCTTATATCGTAATCAACAAAGGTATTCTTTATTTTATCTTCTATTACATCAATAGTCACTTTTCTTGTATCTTCATATGTTGTTCCAAAACTTACAACTAAAATTGCCTTCTTCATTGTTTTATTCCACCTTATCATGTATTTTTCGGAATGTTAAACTCTATTTGCTCCTAATATCTTTTCAAAAAACAAAAAGTAGTTCACTTAAGATAGCGACTACTTTTTAATTAATTCGTAATAAATTAACTGCATTAAAAAGTTCTTTCCCTCCGAAAGCTTTGTTAACATCATTTAGGCAGGTCTCCTGGCTTTTGATTTCTCAATTACAGTAGCGGGGGCTGCTGTGGATTTAAACCACATTCCCTTTTCACCTAATAATTTAGGCACCTAAAATTATATTCAATTATATTATTATTTTATTATAATTAAGGTTCAGTGTCAATATCATTTTAAAACTTAAACCTAGAGGGGACGGTTAACAACTAATGAACCAATGTACTTATTAGCCCACAAGAAAATGAATATCATTTTGCAACCTAGGTAACAATTAAAATGATACTTATTAAGCGAGGTGATTTTATGCCAAGAGCGGCAAGAATAAAAACAGATGATTCAATATTTCATATTATGTGTAAAAGTATAAGCGAGGTAACTTTATTCAAGGATGATGAAGATAAGAGACGGTATTTGTTACTTATAAAAAAGTATAAGACACTCCATAATTTCAAGCTTTACGGGTACTGTCTTATGGATAACCATGCTCATTTAATGATTGATGCTAACGGCTGTGATATATCAAAAATAATGCACGGAATAAATTTTTCTTATGCAATGTATTTTAATAGAAAATACGCGCGAGAAGGACACCTTTTTAAAGATAGATTTAAGAGTAAAATTGTTTATAGCGACAGGTATTTAAGGACCTTATCTCTTTACATGCACAATAATCCTACAGCCATAGTTGAGTATAAAGATTCTCCTGAAAAATACATCTTTTCTAGTTTATCAATATTTTTAGGAAAAGAACCTGATTCTTTCAACCTAGTTGATTATGTATTTGTTATGAGTCTATTTGGTAAAACCCTTAAAAGTGCAAGGAAAAATTACTATGACCTCCTCTTTAGATGTAATGAAGAAAAATTAGAACAAGAAATGGAATTTGAAGATGAAAAAACAGCTTATAATAGTGAAAGGAATATACTAATACGCAACTTTAAGCCAGAAGATATATTAGAATTCATAGCATCAAAAATGAATATATCAAAGATTCATCTTCATACTAAATACAGTAGAAAGTTTGTACATGCAAAAGCTTTAGCAGTTATTTTAATGAGAAGTCTTTGTAATTTTAAATCAAAAGATATATCTATAACACTTGGAAATATTACGCAAGCTAGAGTATCCAGATTAAGCAATATTGAGATCGGAAGAGCGTCGTGTAGGG
>ERZ1463035.29-NODE-29-length-30807-cov-13.499220_pt1 | contig 30807 bp, 31 predicted proteins | sample MGYA00564486_ERZ1463035 | MGnify/ENA primary metagenome ERZ1463035 (study PRJEB39244, sample SAMEA3635149) | Helicobacter pylori | study: EMG produced TPA metagenomics assembly of PRJEB11511 data set (Assembly of a 5300-year-old Helicobacter pylori... | reverse complement strand
AGTTCAGACGTGTGCTCTTCCGATCTTCTGGAAAAAAGGTTGATTTAGAACAACTAAAATTACTTATTAAACCTTTTTTATTAAGAAGAACTAAAAAAGAAGTGCTTATGGAATTGCCAGATAAAATAGAAAAGAAATTTTTAGTTGAGATGACTACATCTCAAAAGGCTGTATATAAAGCCTATATCAAAGTTGTTAGGGATAAAATGAAAAACAATACGGAGGGGAAAATTGAGGCCTTTTCTTATTTAACAAGGCTTAGACAAATATGTTTAGACCCATCACTTGTAATAGAAGGGTATAAAGGGGGAAGTGGAAAGATAAAAATTGCAACAGAACTTATTCAAAAACATGTGGTGGAGGGTGGAAAAATATTATTGTTTTCACAATTCACATCTGCACTTAAAAATATAGGAGAAAATCTAAAAGAAAAAGGGATATCATATTTTTATTTAGATGGAAAAACAAAATCTAAGGATAGAATTAATCTGGTAGATGAATTTAATAAAAGTTGTCAAACATTCGTGTTTTTAATATCACTAAAGGCCGGGGGAACAGGCCTTAATTTAACATCAGCAAATTTAGTAATTCATTTTGATCCATGGTGGAATCCAGCAGTTGAGAATCAAGCTACAGATAGGGCGCATAGAATTGGTCAAAAAAATGTAGTAGAAGTAATTAAATTAATTGCTAAAGGGACTGTTGAAGAAAAAATCATTTTACTTCAAGAAAACAAAATGGATCTAATTGAGAGTGTAATTACTGGGGAACTTAAAAATAGCGATGTTCTTTTTAAACTCACAAAAGAAGAACTTTTGGAGATACTCATGATTTAAATCTGCCACCAAGATGACAAGGATTATGATATAATAAAGCAAGAAATATTATAAGACGCCATTTAACATGTGGGTGGCACTAATAGGAGATGAGACTATGTACGTAGAATTTAATAGTACAATTGTGGAAAGTAAAGATATAAAAAATACAATTGAGAAAAACACAGAATTTAAAGTACTTAAAGATATGAGTAAAGGGTCCAAAAGAGAAGATATATTAGCTTTTAATATAAGTATAGCTATTAATACCTTAAATGATTTAATGGAAGGTGAAACCAATTTAAGTGATTTAACAGAAGACGAATTATTTGAAGAATATCTATCACTTGCAGAAGAAATTGCAATGGATATTGAAGAAGATGTACCAGATGGTGCAGTATTAGATATAAAAGCGTATAAATGGGATAAATCAGATGACGGCATAAGGCTTGTTATAATTATAGCTCCAGAAGATACAACAGATCTTAAATTAAAAGATATCATGAGAAAACTTATAACACAAGTAGAGTAATAAGTAGAACTGTAGCAAGATTAAAGAAAAATTAAATCTTGTTACAGTTTTTTTATATATAAGAGTTGATATTTTGTCACTTGCAACGTAAGGGTAATTTTTAAAGTATACATATTAAATGCATAATTATGTGAGTTTTAGATATTAAATTGATTTTTGTATAATCGGAAAAATGCCACGATTGTTTATATACATAGTATTTATAGCATGATTTAGAAGGGCTTGGTTGCAATGCATAAACATGGGGTATATATTTATTAATAAAAAAACATATTAAATTTAAAAAATAGTAAATAACATGTTGAATAATTATTCATATTGATGTATAATTATTCAAATGTTTAAATCAGCACTTGTTGTGCTAAAATATTAAGACTCCAGAAGAAAATTTATACTCATAGTGAAGTTATTTTTTTATTATAATATGTGATTTCTAGTGAAGAACTATAAGAATTTTCTACTGAAATGTCGTTAAATAGGTATATGATTAGTAAAAATCAAGTATTAGGTTTGGAGGTAATAATGAATATATTAAATAATGAACCAAATAAAAAAGATTTTTTGGAAATGAGTAAATATGAGGGTAAAATCTTTGTCATAAAATACGGTGGAAGTATAATGAGTAATGATGTAGCTAAGGAAGCTTTTGTAGATGATATAGAACTTATGACAAAAGCAGGTATAAAAGTTGTTATAGTACATGGTGGAGGACCTTTGATTAGCAAGTGGGTAAAGAAAACAGGTGGTGAAAACAAGTTTGTAAAAGGATTAAGAGTTACAAGTAAGGATACTATGGAAATTGTAGAGATGGTATTGTCAGGTAATGTTAATAAAAGATTGTCATCAATTTTAAGTATTAGAGGTCTAAATTCTATAGGGATAAGTGGCAGAGACAGTAATTTGATTCAAGCTAAAAAGAAGTATGTTTTTGATGATAACAAAAAAATTGATATTGGATTTGTTGGAGAGGTTTCAAACATTAACACAAAAGTCTTGGTTACTTTGCTTAAAAACAAGTATATACCAGTTATTTCTCCAGTGGGTGTAGGATGCAAAGGAAATAGTTACAATATAAATGCGGATTATGCTGCAGCTGCTATAAGTGGAGTACTTAAAGCTGAAAAGTTATTAATTATGACTGATATAGATGGTGTATATACGGATATAACTGATCCAACAACACTTTTATCATCAATAACGGTAGCTCAAACTAAAGAATTTATAAGCAAGGGCATGATTTATGGTGGAATGATCCCAAAGCTTGAATGTTGCGTTGCTGCAATTAATAAGGGAGCTAAGAATGTTCATTTAGTCGATGGAAGAAAAAAACATGGCTTATTATTAAATATAATTAAGGATAGTGGAACTAAAATTATAACAGCGAAAGGGGTAATATAATGGAAGAAAATTGTGTAATGAATACTTACGGAAGATATGATGTTACTTTTGAGAAAGGTCTTGGATGTAAAATTTATGATTCGAAGGGGCAAGAATATGTGGACTTTGTTTCAGGAGTTGCAGTAAATTGTCTTGGACATAGTAATCCGGCTATAATAAAAGCAATAACTACGCAAAGTAGTAAGCTTATGCAAAGTTCAAATTATTATTGGAATACTCCCCATAAGTTACTTGCAAAAAAACTAATAGATAACTGTGATCATGATAAAGTATTTTTTTGCAACAGCGGTACGGAAGCTGTAGAAGGGGCACTTAAAATAGCAAGAAAATATGGAACGTTAAAAGATACTAAAGATAAAAATGTGCTTATATATATGGATGAGTCTTTTCACGGTAGAACTATGGGTTCATTATCGGTTACTGGTCAGGAAAAATATCAAAAGGATTTCCGTCCATTAATTGGTGGTATACAAAAGGTAAAATTTAATGATGTAGAAGATTTAAAAAATAATTTTGATGAGAAAGTATGCGGTTTAATAATAGAACCAATTCAAGGAGAGGGCGGAATAAATATCGGGGCAATAGAGTTCTTAAAGGCAGCAAGAGATTTGTGTGATAAATATGATGCTCTACTAATTTTTGATGAAGTACAATGTGGTATGGGACGCCTTGGAAGTCTTTTTGCTTATAAGAAATTTTGCGTTATTCCTGATGTAATATGCATCGCAAAAGCACTAGGTGGTGGTTTCCCAATTGGGGCAACTATTACAAATGTTAAAGCATCAGGTGCATTTGTACCAGGTGATCATGGAAGTACTTTTGGTGGAAATCCACTTGCGTGCGCAGTTGGTGAAGCGGTTTTAACTGAGCTTGTTGATGGTGGAGTTATAGACAAAATTGAAGAAAAAAGTAGATACATGAAAGATAGATTGATTAAAATAAAAGAGAAATATGATGTAATAGATGAAATAAAAGGTATAGGACTATTGATTGGCATAAAAATAAACACAGATACAAAAGAATTTTGTAAGTCTTGTTTTGACAAGAAATTGCTTGTAATTGCAGCAGGGAATAACGTGGTAAGGTTGCTTCCTCCACTTAACGTAACAAAAGAAGAGATTGATGAAGCATTAGATATCCTTGAGAGAGTAATTTCTGAAATTTGATGAATAAGTAGGCCACTATGAAATATTATGATAATTTTATTTACTTTGGAAATAAAGTAAGTTGATAAAAGCTGCATAACGAATTTGTTATGCAGCTTTTATCTTTAGTAAGATTGTTTCTTGTTTTGACATCTAAATTGGTTTGGTGCTATTCCAACACTTTTCAAAAAAACTTTGCTGAAATAGCTTGAATCAACATATCCAACATTTTGTGATATTTCCGTAATGTTTTTATCTGTATTTAGGAGCAAATTTTTTGCTTTTATTACTCTAAATGAGGATAAATAATTAATAAAATTAATACCAATTTTACTCTTAAAGTATCTGCTGAAATATTGTGGGTTAAGGTGAACATGTGCTGCAATTGATTGAAGACTTATATATGTATTATAATTTTCATCAATATATTTCATAGCTTCTTTAATTAAGGTATCATCTTGCTTATCGCTTATGACTCTAACGTTTTGTATATTTATTAAGGATATGCTTCTATTAATGGATTCAATCAAATCCTTAGGTCTTATAGGCTTTAATAAGTAATCGGTTACTTTCAATCTAATAGCACTTTGAGTAAAAGCAAAATCATCATAAGCAGATAAAATGATTGTGTGTACATTGGGTAAAAATTCAATTATTTCCTTTTGAGCTTCAAGGCCGTTAAGTTCAGGCATTTCTACATCCATCAAAATAATATCAGGGGCACTTTTTTTAGCCATTTTAATAGCTTCTAACCCGCTTTTAGCTTCATCACAAATATTAATACTATTTATTTTATTTTCAATGATATACCTAAGTGCTCGTCTTTCAATATTTTCATCTTCCACTATTAGTAAATTATACAAAAGTTAGACCTCCCTTTTATCTAATTTAATGCAAGGAACCATAATTTTAGCGGTAGTTCCAGTTTTTTTGGAATTTTTAAGTTCGATTCCATATTTAGGTCCAAAGAAGTGTTTAATTCTACCGTCAACATTTTTAATCCCTAGACCAGTAAGGTTCTCATAAGAGTTTTCAACTGCGAAAATTGTTTTAAGTCTGTCCTCATCGATTCCAATGCCATTATCAAAAACTTCAATTGTGAGATAGTTATTATTGAAGTTTTTACCTATTATTTTAACTTTCCCATTAATCGTCATGTTTTTAAGACCATGAATTATTGAGTTTTCAACTAATGGTTGAAGAGTCATTACAGGAATCTTAAAATTGAGTATTGAAGAATCAATGTCTATTTCGTAATCAAATCTATCACCAAATCTAGTTTTTTGTATATAAAAATACTTTTTAATATTAGTTATTTCTGAATCTACGGTAACCATGTTATCTGAATTCTTAAGACTATATCTTAATAGGTCAGAAATCGCATAAATTAGATTTTCGGTGTCTGGTGCTTTTTCTATTAAAGCCATTCTTGCAATAGTATTTAGCGTATTATAAAGAAAATGAGGATTAATTTGAGCTTGGAGAGCTTTAATTTCCATATTTTTAAGAAGTTCTGTAAGTTTCATTTTTTCTTTAGTTTCGTCCAAAAGTTCTGATTTTGTAATTGTTGCTATTCCCATCTTAGCGATAAAATTAGAAAAAAGAAAAAGATAGTCAGCAGATACCAGAATTTTTTCATAATCAACTACTGGAACTTCAGCTAGTGCATCTAATAGATCATTTTTAGATAGATTAAGCTCATAAGATAATTTATTAACATCTATAATTGATTTATTTTTAAAGCTTGTACTAGTTACTTGTCCACATAACATAGACCCAAGATAGTTACCATTTACAATTATTGGTGCTGCAAAATCAATTAGGCCAGTGTGGCAGTTATAAATAAAAGGCTTACCTGCCTGCATTGCAGTTGTTCCACCAACTGAATCACAATGCTTACAACGTCTATATCCTTCAGCACTACTCCTAATTAAGCTACACCATTTAGTAAAATAGCTGGCAGTTACAACAGGAGTTCCATCCTCATCAACAGTTACAGTTGAGAGTCCAACTATTTTTGCGAATTTATCTTGAATATCTTTAAGCGAGGATACGTCAATAATTTCTTTGAGTTTATATTTTGAATTTGTTATCATAATATGCCTCCTTTATAAGAAGTTTTAATAACATTAACTATATAGTAAATACATTATCAGTATCTACAATAACAATATATTACTATTAATTATAATGAAAATATATTACCACTAATTACATAGTAATAATAATACCTAAGAATGTCAAAATATTTCGTAAATATAAAATCAATATTATACTTAAATAGAACAATATATTGACATCAAAAAGTGTGAAAATTCAGTATAATGAAGATATAAAATAAATGGAGGTGTTTTTATGGGACAAGAATCATTAGGAATGATAGAAACAAAAGGTTTGATTGGTGCAATAGAGGCGGCAGATTCAATGGTAAAGGCTGCAAATGTAGTTCTTATAGGTTACGAGAAAATTGGTTCAGGACTAGTTACTGTAATGGTTAGAGGAGACGTTGGAGCTGTTAAAGCGGCTACTGATGCTGGCGCTGCAGCTGCAAAAAGAGTTGGAGAAGTTATATCCGTTCATGTAATTCCAAGACCTCACGCAGATGTTGAAAGAATATTACCTAAATACCCAGTTTCAGAATAAATAGTGAGAGGTTGATGTAAATGAATACACAGCTAATTGAAAAGGTTTATGAAGAGGTTAGACGTAAAATTGCGAGCGGAGAAATAAAAACAAATGATATTGAGAAGACAGTTAAAGAAATAGCAAATAATGAGAAAGAAAGTAAAGTTAAAAATGAAGGTATAAATATTAAGAAAGTTAAAGAAGTTAAAGAAGTTAAAAAGGAGGGAACATTTATGCAAGAACCAGGATTAACTGAGTTTGTTGGAACGGCTATTGGAGACACAATTGGTTTAGTTATTGCAAACATTGATTCAGCACTTCATGAAGCTATGGGAATTGATAAAAAATTCCACTCAATAGGCATTATAGGAGCAAGAACCGGAGCAGGTCCACAAATAATGGCAGCTGATGAAGCGGTTAAAGCTACTAATACTGAAATCGTTTCAATTGAACTTCCAAGAGATACAAAGGGTGGAGCTGGACATGGTTCACTTATAATATTTGGAGCAGAAGATGTATCAGATGCAAGACGTGCAGTTGAAGTTACTTTAAAAGAGATCAATAGAACTATGGGTGATGTTTATGGTAATGATGCTGGACATATTGAATTGCAGTACAGTGCAAGAGCGAGTTTGGCTGTAGAAAAAGCTTTTGGAGCACCTGTTGGTAAATCATTTGGGTTAATTGTAGGAGCACCTGCAGCTATTGGAGTAATGATGGCAGATACTGCTGTTAAAACTGCAAATGTAGACATAGTTGCTTATTCAAGCCCAGCTAAAGGTACATCATATTCAAATGAAGTTATACTTGCGATAACTGGGGATTCAGGAGCAGTAAGACAAGCAGTAATATCAGCAAGAGAAGTAGGAAAGAAACTTTTACATGCGTTAGGTGATGAACCAACTTCAACTACCGAACCGTATATTTAAATTAAGGATGGAGGGTTGATTTATGAAAAGATCAAAAAGATTTGAAGCTTTAGAAAAAAGACCAGTTAATCAAGATGGGTTTGTACAAGATTGGCCAGATGTTGGTCTGGTTGCAATAGATGGTCCAAATGATCCAAAATCAAGTTTAAAAATTGAAAATGGTAAGATTTCTGAAATGGATGGAAAGAAAAGAGCAGATTTTGATTTTATAGATATTTTTCTTGCTGATCACGCTATAAACATTGGCGATGCAGAAAAATCAATGGCGCTCACATCACTTGAAATTGCTAGGATGCTTACAGATATAAATGTTCCCAGAGCAAAAATTGTAACTATTGCTACTTCTATTACTCCAGCAAAATTAGTTGAAGTTGTGGACAACCTAAATGTTGTTGAGATGATGATGGCACTGCAAAAAATGAGAGCCAGAAAAACACCATCTAATCAGTGTCATATTACAAATGTAAAAGATAATCCAATTTTAATTGCAGCGGACGCTGCAGAAGCAGCTTTAAGAGGTTTTGATGAAATGGAAACTACAGTTGCTGTAACTAGATATGCACCTTTTAATGCACTTGGATTATTAATCGGAGCACAAGTAGGAAGAGGGGGCATATTAACTCAATGTGCTCTTGAAGAAGCAACAGAACTTAAACTTGGAATGCTTGGGTATACAGCTTATGCTGAGACAATATCAGTTTATGGTACAGAGCAAGTATTTACTGATGGAGATGATACACCTTGGTCAAAGGCATTTCTTGCATCAGCATATGCATCTCGTGGACTTAAAATGAGATTTACATCTGGTACTGGTTCAGAAGTGCTAATGGGTTATGCTGAAGGTAAGTCAATGCTTTATCTTGAAGCAAGATGCATAATGATTACAAAGGGTGCTGGAGTTCAAGGATTACAAAATGGTTCTATAAGTTGTATTGGTATCCCGGCCTCAGTTTCAGGTGGAATAAGAGCTGTACTTGCGGAGAACCTTATAACTTCAATGCTTGACATGGAAGTTTGTTCAGGAAATGATCAAACATTCACACATTCAGATATAAGAAAAACTGCAAGGACTATGATGCAATTCTTACCTGGTACAGACTTTATATTCTCAGGATACGGTGGAGTTCCTAATTATGATAACATGTTTGCAGGTTCTAACTTTGATGTTGATGACTATGATGACTATCTTGTACTTCAAAGAGATTTAAAGGTCGATGGAGGGCTCAAACCAATAAAAGAAGCGGATGCAATTGCTATTAGAAATAAGGCTGCAAAGGTGCTTCAAGGAGTATTTAAAGAAATGGGACTACCACAAATAACTGATGAAGAAGTTGAAGCAGTAACATATGCACATGGAAGTAAGGATGTTCCAGATCGAAATGTTGTAGAAGATTTAAAAGCTGCTCAGAGCATATTAAAGAATGAGATTACAGTTCTTGAAGTGGTTAAAGCACTTTCAAAAAGTGGAAATGAAGATATTGCACAGAGGGTTCTAAGCTTAGTAAAACAAAGAATTGCTGGAGATTATTTACACACTTCATCTATTTTTGATGATAAATTCAACGTAATTACTGCAGTAAACGATCCTAATGATTATATGGGACCAGGAACAGGGTACAGGCTTGAGGGCGCAAGATGGGATGAAATAAAAAACATTAATCAGGCTCTTGATCCTAATAAAATGTAGTTAGAGGAGTGATGTAATATGAATGTAATGTCTAATGAGGAATTAATTAAAATCATAACAAATGAAGTTGTTAAAAAATTACAATCACAAGGCAACTCCAGTGGAGGAAATATAGAAAGTAAAGTAGATACTTTAAATTCAAAATTAGAGCTTATTGAAGAAGGAGAAGCGAGACCAGGAACAAGGCCCGATGAAGTTGTTATAGCATTAGCTCCTGCATTTGGAATTTATCAAACAAAAACTATTGTGGATATTCCACATGACAAAGTACTTAGAGAACTTATGGCAGGTATTGAAGAAGAAGGTGTTACTGCAAGAGTTATTAGAGTAACTCGTACATCTGATGTTTGTTTTATGGCTCATGATGCCGCAGTTTTAAGTGGCTCAGGAATTGGCATTGGTATTCAGTCAAAAGGAACAACTGTTATTCATCAAAAGGACCTTCAAATGTTAGAAAATCTTGAACTTTTCCCACAAGCTCCACTTATAACTCTCGAAACGTTTAGAGCAATTGGGAAAAATGCTGCAAAATATGCAAAAGGTGAATCACCGACTCCAGTTCCAACGTTAAACGATCAGATGGCGAGACCTAAATATCAAGCAAAAGCAGCAGTTCTTCATATCAAAGAAACACAGCACGTTGTATTAAATGCAAAACCTGTGCAACTTAAAGTTGTATTTAAGTAAGGGGTGAATTATATGGATGATAATATGAATATTGAACAAATAGTAAAAGAAGTTATGAAAATGATGGGAAATGAAACTGGAGCACAAGATGTTAAAGCAACATCTAATGGTAACGCTAATAATAGTAGTCCTAAAAAATTAACACTTAAAGATTATCCATTAGCAAAAAACAGTAAGGAACTAATTAAAACTAAAAGTGGTAAAGGGCTCGATGACATTGATGTTAAAAGTGTTCTTAATGGAGACGTTAAACCAGAAGATATTAAAATAACAGCTGAAGTACTTTTATATCAAGCGCAAATTGCAGATGAAGTTGGAAGAGTTCAGTTTGGTAAAAATTTGAGAAGAGCTGCTGAAATGGTTGCAATTCCTGATGCAAGGGTTCTTGAAATTTATAGTGCACTTAGACCATTTAGATCTACAAAGCAGGAGTTACTTGATATAGCAACTGAACTTGATGATAAATATAATGCCACAATAAATGCTACATTAGTAAGAGAAGCTGCTGATGTTTATGAAAAGAGAAGTAGACTAAAAGTTTAATGATGATTTAAGAGGTGATTGGTTTGAAATTTATTGCAGGTGTAGATGTGGGTAATTCTACAACAGAAGTAGCTATTGCAGATATAGAAAATGGTCTAAATTTCGTTTCTAGTAGTTTGTCTAAAACTACAGGAATAAAAGGAACTTTAGATAACGTTGTTGGGATCTTAAATTCTCTAACTGACGCATGTAAGAAAATTAACATAGAATTATCTGCATTAGATTCTATATGTATTAATGAAGCAACACCTGTAATAGGTGATGTGGCAATGGAAACAATTACAGAAACAATAATAACCGAGTCAACTATGATTGGACATAATCCAGATACACCAGGTGGACTAGGTATTGGTATTGGTAAGACTGTGTATATTGATGAAATAGTAAATCTACACAGCATGGAAGATGTAATTTGTATAATTCCAAAGTCAGTAGATTTTGAAACTGCTGCTATTAGAATTAATAATGCGCTTGACAATAATGTAAAAATTAATGGACTTATTGTTCAGGCAGATGATGGTGTTATTATTTCTAATAGGCTAAGGAAAGTTATCCCCATTGTTGATGAGGTTTCTCTTATTGAAAAAGTACCTATGGGAATGATTGCGGCAGTCGAGGTAGCGGCACCTGGTTGTAATATAACAGTTCTTTCAAATCCTTACGGGTTAGCTACAATATTTAGTTTAACCCCAGATGAAACAAAGCATGTAATTCCTGTTGCAAGAGCATTAATTGGAAATAAGTCTGCTGTTGTAATTAGGACACCAGAGGGAGACGTAAAGGAAAGAACGATTCCTTCTGGTAATCTTATTTTATTTGGAAAGCAAGAAAAAAAAATTGGCATCGAAGAGGGCGCAGTTAAAATAATGAAGGCGTTAAGAGATGCTTGGCCAATAAATGATGTGGTTGGTGAGAGTGGAACAAATGTTGGAGGAATGATTGAACGAGTTAAGCAGGTCATGGGTCAATTAACAAAGCAGAAAAGCTCTGACATAAAAATTCAGGATATTTTAGCAGTAGATACGTTTGTACCTCAAAAGGTAAATGGAGGTATAGCTGGTGAGTTTGCTTTAGAAAATGCAGTTGCATTAGCTGCAATGGTTAAAACAAGTAAACTTCCTATGGAAAGTATAGCAAGAAAACTTGAGCATGAGACAGGTATTAAGGTGCTAATTGGTGGAGTTGAAGCAAATATGGCAGTTCTTGGAGCATTAACTACTCCAGGTACAGACAGACCGATGGTAATACTTGATTTAGGTGGGGGATCAACAGACTCTGCCTTTATAAGTAAAACAGGAGAAGTAAAATCTATTCATCATGCAGGAGCAGGAGAGATGGTAACAATGCTCATAAACTCAGAACTTGGAATAGATGATTATAACCTGGCTGAGGATATCAAGAAGTATCCCCTTGCGAAAGTAGAAAGTTTATTTAATATAAGATATGAGGATGGTAGTGTTTGCTTTTTCCAAAAGCCACTTAGTGCTTCTATATTTGCAAGAAATGTTGTTGTAAAAGAAAATGAGATGGTTCCAGTTCATTCAAAACATTCAATTGATAAAATAAGAATTGCACGTCGGGAAGCTAAAAAGAAAATATTTATAACAAATGTTGTAAGGGCTCTTCAAGATATAGCACCAGGTAATAATCTTCGCACTATTGAGTTTGTAGTACTCGTTGGTGGATCAGCACTTGATTTTGAAATACCTGAGATGATATCAGATGAACTTTCTCATTATGGCATAGTTTGTGGAAGCGGTAATATAAGAGCTAAGGAAGGCCCTAGAAATGCAGTAGCAACAGGTCTTGTAATATCTTACTACAATAGCTTGAAAGGAATATAAAATGGAGAATAATAGTAGACCTTGCATTGTTGTTGTTACAGATAAACCTAATAAAAATATACTTAAGCAGTTACTCGCAGGAATTGAAGAAGAAGGTATCCCATATGAAGTTGATGTAGTCAATAGTGATGAACTTTTAAAAATCACTCATAAGGCTGCAGTGTATTCAAGGATGGGGGTCGGGATAGGAATAAAAGAAAATAGAGTTTTGTTGCACTTTAGCAGACTTAAAATTGATAAACCAATTCTCGACGTCAACTTGAAAGAAAATATTCAAGATACTGCAAGGAATATTGGTAATAATGCTGCAAGATTATATAAAATAATGCCTTTTAAAAATATGGGCGAGGGTATTATGTCAGCATTAAACCAGAATTTTAGCAGGGAGGAAAATATATGAGCAGAGTTGCCATTGGGTTAATTGAAACAATAGGATTAGCTGCAGCAATTGAAGCAGCAGATACTTGTATGAAATCAGCAAATGTTGAGCTCATAGGGTATGAATTGACTAAAGGTTATGGCATGGTTACAGTTAAAATTAAAGGTGATGTATCAGCAGTTAAAGCAGCTATTGAGTCAGCTAAAGTAAGTGCAGCGGCTGTAAATACTGTATATGCAACTCTTGTTATACCAAGACCTGTAGACAAACTAGATCTAATGATTGAATCTAGTAAAACTGTTGGGTTGGAGAAAAGAATTCCAGACAAAAAAGAAAAAAATGAAAGTTTAAAAGAAAAAATAATAGAAAAGCCAGATATAGTAGAAGAATCAGTTGTAGTTGTTAATTCAATAATTGTGGATGGAGCTGTTCAGGAACAACCTGTAGAGGAAATTTGTAATTTGTGTTATGACCCTAAATGTAGTAGAAAAAAGGGAATGCCAAGAAAGGCATGTATGCATTATAAGGATAGCGAAGGTGATAAGAAATGAATAAATTTGATGATGCTCTTTTAAAGGATATAGTTGAGGAAGTTTCAAGAAAATCATGTATTAAAAATAGAGAATATGTTATTCCTGTTGGAGTCTCAAGTAGACATCTTCATGTGACCAAGGAAGACCTTGAACTTTTATTTGGAAAAGGATATGAACTTACAGTGAAAAGTAAAGTTAAACAAATAGGTCAGTTTGCAGCAAATGAAACTGTTACCTTAGCAGGACCTAAAGGAAGTTTGATTAAAGTTAGAATACTCGGGCCTATAAGAAAAAAAAGTCAGATTGAAATATCACTTACAGATTCTTATACACTTGGAATAAAGGCACCACTAAGAAATTCTTCAGACGTAGTAGGATCAGAATCGCTTAGTGTAATTGGACCAAAGGGAATGAAGATTTTTAAAGAAAAAGTAATTGTTGCTACTAGGCATGTTCATATGGTACCAAGCGATGCAATAAAATTTGGAGTTGCGGATGGGGACTTTGTGGATATTGAAACTAAAGGACTTAAAGGTATTATTTTAAAAAATGTACTTGTTAGAGTTGGTAATAATTCAGTTTTAGAGGTTCATATAGATACTGATGAGGCAAATGCAACAGAAATAAAAAATAATGGTCTTATTAGGATTGTGGGGTTAAGTAGATAATTATGATGGAGAAAGCAAATGATCTTATATTGCAAATGGAAAAATGTATAGCGAATGTTGATCCAATAAAGGTAGAGGGAAAGCTTAAGGTTGGAGTTGATCTTGGAACTGCGAATATAGTTATTACAGTGCTTGATTCTAATGATATTCCAGTTGCAGGAGCAATTTATCCAGCAGATGTTGTACGAGATGGAATAGTTGTTAACTTTGTAGAGGCAGTACAAATCATAAGAAATCTTAAAGCTCAACTTGAAAAGCAACTTGGTCGTGAGCTTATATATGCAGCAACTGCAATTCCACCAGGAATTATGGAAGGTAATGTACGTGTTATTAAAAATGTTGTTGAAGGTGGAGGTTTTATTGTTACAAATGTACTCGATGAACCAACAGCAGCAGCCAATGTATTAAATATTAATTCTGGAGCAGTTGTGGATATTGGAGGTGGTACTACAGGGATTTCGATACTTAAAGATGGAAAAGTTATCTATAGTGCAGATGAACCAACAGGTGGAAGACATTTAACGCTTGTGACAGCAGGGGCTCTAAATATGGAATATGAAGATGCAGAGGAATATAAAAAGGATACTAACAATTATAATATGGTATTTACAATGGTTAGGCCGGTAATTGAAAAAATGTCATCAATTATACAAAAACATATAAAAGGTTACAATATTGATACAATATATCTTGTTGGAGGTACTTGTTGCCTTGAAAATATTGAAAATGTCGTAGAAGAGTATACTGGGATTAAAACTGTTAAAACGTATAATCCACTTTTAGCAACTCCACTGGGAATTGCAATTAGCGTAAAGTGAGGTGATTTAGTTGGATATTGAAGAGCTCATAAAAGCAATCACAATTCAAGTATTAGGTTTGGTTAATAAAAAAGTATTAGTTTTCATTTCAGGCGGGGTAGTAAATGTAGAAGATGAATTTAAGATTTTAAAAGAATTTGATAATTTACGATATAGTGTGGTTTTATCAGACTCTGCGAAGAATATTATTCCTCATAAATTTATTGAAGACTTAAATGCAGATGTAATTTATGATAGAAAATTAATGTCTAAAAAGATAGATGAAGTTGATTTTATATTGATACCTGTTATGACAAGAAATATACTTGCAAAAACAGCTCTTGGTATTCGCGACACATTTATTACAACAGGAATTTCAGATGCGATTATGAAAAATAAGAAAATAATTGTAGTAAAGGATAGTTTTGATCCTGATAACCCAGTTAATGTTTCACTAGGTTATTCACAAAATATTTCATATAATGAAATGATGAAAAATCATATAAAAACAATAGAGAGCTTTGGGGTTTCATTTATCAATGCATATGAGCTCAAAAAGGCTATAAATGAATTACTTATTATAGAAGAAAAGGAAACAACACAAATCACTAAAATTAAAAAAGTTGTTACAAAAGAAATAAAACAAGTAACATTAAAAGGAATAATAACAAAAACCGATTTACTGTCTATTGGGAGTTGTAGGAATATAAAGATTTCAAAAGGAGCGGTTATTACATCTCTTGCAAAAGATTACATAGACTCAGAAAACATTAAAATAGATTACATTGAGGGGTGAGGATATGTTTTTAGCAAAAGTAATTGGGACGCTTGTTTCCACGAAGAAGGATGACAGATTGATTGGAAGCAAGCTTTTGATAATTAGAAGAATTAATGAACACGAAGAAGAAGAGAAAGAGACATTAGTTGCAGTTGATACAGTAGGTGCGGGAAATGGTGAAATAGTTCTTGTAATTACAGGTAGTGGAGCAAGACTTTTAGAAGATAATATAGATACTCCAATTGATACGGCTATAGTAGGGATTGTAGATTACCTTGAAGTAAGCAAATAATAATTTAAACTCCCAATAGGAGATGAATTTATGAAAATATATACAAAGACAGGGGACAAAGGTCAAACAAGTTTGCTTGGGGGAAGTAGGACTTCAAAATCTGATTTGAGAGTATGGACATATGGAACATGTGATAGTGCGAATTCTTCTTTAGGGTTTGCAAGAAGTTTTATAAAAGATGAGGAAATAAAAGAGATAATATTTACAATCCAAAAAACACTTTTTGAAGCGGGTGCTGAACTTGCATCGCTTGGTACTGATAAAGTTAAGGAAAGAATTGTTAAAGAAGATATAGAGTATTTAGAAACGGTAATAGATAAGTTAGATATGATTATCCCAAAGCTCAATAGTTTTATAGTTCCTGGTGGAACAATTGAATCAGGAGCGCTTGATGTAGCAAGAACTAAGGTACGCGAAACGGAGCGATATATAGTAGAGCTTTGCGAGAGTTATGATGTAAGTGTTAATTTATCAAAGTATTTTAATAGATTATCAGACGCTATATATACGATAGCAAGATACGAGGATTATAAGAATGTATTAATAAAGGTTCAGGAAAATATAGAAGAGGTGGTTTACAAAAAAGTTCATAGTGAAAGTAGTGAGAAAATGAATAGTGACTATAGTGAAAAGATAATAAAAAGTTGTATCGAAAAAGCAGTGCAAATACAGGTGGCAATGGTAATTTGGGTAATGGATGAACATGGTAACCCTATAATGTTTGAGAGAATGGATGGATCACTTCTTGCAAGTATTGAAATTGCAAAAGGAAAGGCTTATAGTGCAGTAGCATTTAAGTTGCCTACACATGAACTGAATGAACTAGCAAAAAACGGAGAACTTTATGGTATTAACAACTTAGAAAATGTTATTACATTTGGAGGAGGATATCCTTTAAAGATAAATGATCTTATAGTTGGAGCAGTTGGTGTAAGTGGGGGAACAGTTGCACAAGATATGGAAGTTGCGACCTATGCAGTTAAAAAGTTTGAGGAGAGGATAAGTTATGGAGATAAAAAATGATGAAATATCAGCAATGGTTGAAAAAGTGCTTCAGGAAATGAACAGGAAAGATCTTAACATATCTGATAGTGATGGCGTTTTTGATAATATGGATCAAGCAATTGAGGCTGCATCAATTGCACAAAAAGAGCTTATATGTATGAGTATGTCACAAAGAGAAGAGCTTATAGCTGCAATGCGAAAAGCTATACTAGACAATGCTATGAAAATTGCTCAGGTATGCGTTGAAGATACTGGAATGGGAAGAAAAGATCATAAGTATTTAAAACTTAAGCTTGTAGCTAATAAAACTCCCGGAACAGAAGTGCTTAAAACGATGGCAATATCAGGTGATAAAGGATTAACACTTATAGAAATGGGACCATTTGGAGTAATTGGTGGAATAACACCTTCAACCAACCCATCGGCAACAGTTATGTGTAATAGTATTGGAATGATTGCATCAGGTAATGCAGCTGTATTTTCTCCACATCCAGGAGCAATACAAAGTTGCCTTATTTCAGTAAGAGTTCTTAATAAAGCAATAACAGATGCTGGTGGACCTAGAAATTTAATTACGACGCTCAGGAAACCATCACTTGAAAGTACTGATGCAATGATAAATAATCCTAAAATAAGACTTGTTGTTGCAACAGGTGGACCATTTATTGTTAAAAAAGTATTATCATCAGGCAAAAAAGCAATAGGAGCAGGGGCAGGAAATCCTCCAGTAGTTGTTGATGAAACTGCAGATATAGTTAAAGCTGCAAGGGATATAATCGCAGGTTGTTGTTTTGATAATAATCTTCCATGTATAGCAGAAAAGGAAGCAATTGTTGTTGAAAGTGTATATGAAAGATTAATAACAGAGATGCTTAAAAACGGAAATGTATATGAATTAGATGAGCAGCAAAAACAAAAGGTCTTAGATGTAGTAATGAATAAAACAGAAAAAAATGGAAAAATAAAATATGGAGTTAATAAAAACTTCGTCGGTAGAGATGCGGCAGTTATTTTAGCAGCAGCTGGAATTCAGGCTCCTAAAGGTGTTGAATGTTTAATTTGTAGAGCTGAAAATTCTCATCCATTTGTACAAGAAGAATTAATGATGCCAATACTTGCAATTGTTAAAGTCAAAGATGTGGATGAAGCAATAAACATAGCCGTAATAGACGAACATGGAAATAGACATACCGCTATGATGCATTCGAAAAATATTGATAATTTAACTAAGATGTCAAGACTTATAGATACAACAATATTTGTTAAAAATGCACCATCATATGCAGGAATAGGTTTTGGAGGAGAAGGTTGGACAACATTTACAATAGCTGGGCCAACAGGTGAAGGTATTACAAATGCTACATCATTTACTAGGCAAAGAAGATGTACAATGGTTGATTCGTTTAGAATCATATAAGGAGGGTTTAATATGGAATTATTAGACCAAATATATAAAGCTGGAGTTGTAGGAGCCGGGGGAGCCGGTTTTCCCACCCACATTAAACTAAAATGCAATGTTGAATATCTTTTAGTTAATGCAGCAGAATGCGAGCCACTTATTCAAACTGATAAGTATATTATGCGTCATAATGCAGAAAAAATAATAAAGGCACTAACTCTTATGGCACCCTTGGTAGGAGCAGATAAAGTTATAATTGCAATTAAAGGTAAATATGAAAGGGAAATAGATGTTCTTCAAAAGGCAATACAAAAACTTGATTCAAAAGTTGAACTTTTTTATCTTAAAAGTGTTTATCCTGCAGGTGACGAGCAAGTTATCGTATATGAGGTTACTGGTAGAGTAATTCCACCAGGTGGAATACCACTAAATGTTGGATCAGTGGTGTCAAATGTTGCAACAGTGTTAAACATATATGATGCAACGATTGGCAAAAGTGTTACTGACAAAATAATTACTGTAACGGGTGAAGTAAATAATCCAACACTACTATCAGTTCCGATTGGAACTTCAGTTTCAAAATGTATAAAAGCTGCAGGGGGTCTAAGTATCAAGGATTATTGTGTAATTATGGGTGGACCTATGATGGGAAGAATTTTAAGTTCTGATGAAGTAGAAGAGAGAAGTATAACTAAAACTGATGGTGGAATAATTGTACTTCCTGCGGATCATTATATTAGAGCTAGAAAATCATTATCTGTGCAGCATATAATTAATCAAACTAAATCTGCATGTATTCAGTGCTCATATTGTACACAAATGTGCCCAAGATATTTACTGGGCCATCCATTAAGACCTCACAAAATTATGAGGGCAATTTCAATGTCACTTGATCATTCTGAGGAAATTTTTAAAGAAGCACTAATATGCAGCGAATGTGGAATATGTGAAATGTATGCTTGCCCTATGGGAATATCTCCTAGGCAGGTAAATATAATGATAAAAAATGAATTAAGAAAAAAGGGAGTTAAATTTAATACAACTTTAAAAATAATTCCGAGTGAAGATAGAGATGGCAGACAAGTACCAGTATCAAGGCTTGTACAAAGACTTAACCTAGGTAAATACAAAGACATTAAATTTAATGATAAAGCAATTGAGGTAAATGTTAACATTGTGAATATACCGTTAAAGCAGCATATAGGTAAGCCGGCTACTGCAATTGTATCAGTTGGTGATGATGTTATTCGTGGACAATTAATTGGTGAAATTAAGCCTGGTGATATGGGGGCTAATATTCATGCTAGTATTAGTGGAAAAGTTACAAAGGTATCTCAGTGTATAATTATTGAAAGTAGCGAGGTGATACTATGATTAGATCAATAGCATTAATAGAGCTTAACAGCATAGCAAGAGGAATAGCAGTAGCAGATGTTATGCTTAAGTCTGCAGAGGTGAGACTCCTATTTTCAAAGCCTACTTGTCCAGGAAAATTTATAATATTGGTTGCTGGGGAAGTTGGAGCAGTAAAAGCGGCTCAAAGGTCAGGAGTTGAGTATGGTGGTCAGTATGTTGTAGATGATGTTTTAATTGCTAATGTGCACCCTGATGTAATTTCTGCTATTAATTGTAATGCAACAATAGACAAGGTAAATGCACTTGGAATATTAGAATTTTTTTCAATAGCAGCATCCATTGTAGCAGCTGATGCTGCCGCAAAAGCAGCGCAAGTTAAGTTAATTGAAATAAGACTTGGGATGGGAATTGGTGGTAAATCATATATAACGTTGACAGGTGATGTAAGTTCAGTTAAAGCTGCTGTTGAAGTAGGCGCAAATTCAGTAGTACAAACAGGTATGCTTTTAAATAAAGAAGTTATTTCATCTCCTAAAAAAGAAGTATTTAATAATTTATTATAGTTTTGTTAGATGGTATTAAATCGGCATATAAAATTAAGGATTTTAATATATATATATTATTAGAACACTTAAATAATAAAAATTATTATCTAGAATTATTAAAGAGGGGGGATATATTATGTCAATATATTTAGCAGAATTTTTAGGAACTACATTATTAGTTTTGCTTGGTGATGCGGTAGTTGCAAATTTGGCTTTAAGCAAAACCAAATCTACTGGTGCAGGATGGCTTGCAATAACAATCGGATGGGCAATGGCAGTTGCTATTCCTGTATGGATTTTTGGACCAATATCAGGGGGACATTTTAATCCAGCATTCACAATAGCTTTTGCAGTAATTGGAATATTTCCTTGGAATCATGTACTTGGATATGTTGTTGCTCAGATGTTAGGTGGAGTTTTAGGTGGTATTTTGGTATATATTAATTTTAGATTACATTTTGATGCGACAGAAGATGCAAATACTAAAAGAGATGTTTTCTGCACTTCACCAGCTATAAGTGATACTTTTAGTAACTTTTTACAAGAGTTTATTGCTACTTTTGTACTAGTATTTGCAGTTTTAGGATTTGCAAATTCAAAACCAGTTTCTGGACTTTCACCACTTATTGTCGGTGGAATAATTCTTGCAATGGGCTTAGCATTTGGTGGAACAACTGGATATGCAATGAACCCTGCCAGAGATTTAGGACCAAGAATAGCACATTTTTTAATGCCAATAAAAAATAAAGAAGGTTCAAATTGGTGGTATGCATGGATTCCAGTAGTAGGACCAATATGCGGAGGCATAGTAGGTGCATTATTATTTAAAATAGTATTCTAACACTATTATGTAAATATATGCTATAATAAGCAGATAATTGACAAATTGTTAATTTTTCTGCTTATTTAAATTAATTCCAAATTGAAAGGGGTAATTAATATGTCAAGAATTATTATGTCACCAGGAAGATATATTCAGGGTAGCAACGAACTTACTAGAATTAAGGAGCATATCGAAGCCTATGGGAAATCATTTTTAATAATTGGAACAGAAAGAGCAATTAAGCAAACTACAAGCATAATTGAGACAAGCTTTAAAGGAAGTGGATGTAAGTTATCATATGAAACTTTTAATAGAGAGTGTTGCACCGAAGAAATTGAAAGATTGATGAAAATAGTAAAAAGTTCAAGTTGTGAAGTAATTGTTGGGGTAGGTGGAGGAAAAACTTTTGATACTGCAAAAGCTGTTGCATATTATTGTAAACTTCCAGTAATTATAGTCCCTACAATAGCTGCAACAGATGCACCATGCAGTGCATTATCAGTTATTTATACTAAAAAAGGAGTTTTCTCAAATTATTTATTACTTCCTAAAAATCCTGAAGTCGTATTAGTTGATACTGATATAATTGCAGAGGCTCCAGTAAGACTTTTAGTATCTGGAATGGGAGATGCACTTGCTACATATTTTGAAGCAAGAGCTTGCTTCGAAGGAAATAGAGGAAATATGTCAGGTGAAAAAGCAACACTTGCAGCTATGGCACTAGCTAAACTTTGTTATGCTACATTATTATCAGATGGAGTACAAGCAAGAATTGCTTGTGATGGTAATGTATGTACGAAAGCTGTTGAAAACATAATTGAAGCCAATACGTATTTAAGTGGAATTGGTTTTGAAAGTGGTGGTCTTGCAGCAGCACATGCAATTCATGATGGATTAACGGTTATTGCAAAAACTCATAAACTTTACCATGGTGAAAAAGTTGCATTTGGTGCAATAACACAATTAGTACTTGAAAATAGACCACTTGATGAAATAGAAGAAGCAATAATGTTTTGTAAGAGTGTAGGACTTCCATGTACACTTATGGATCTAGGAATAGGATACATAACTCCTGAAGAATTAATGAGTGTAGCAGTTGCTTCATGCGGACCAGGTGAAACAATGATTAATGAACCATTTGTGGTTACTCCAAAGGACGTTTATGCTGCATTACTTTCTGCAGATGCACTTGGTACCATGTGTAAATAAGAAATATTAGTAAAATAAAAGTACAATAATTTTTTTATAGAGATAAGAGCATTATACAATATATTTGTATGGTGCTCTTATTTTTATTTATAGGCAATATATTCAATCTATATATTAGAGGAGACTCTATAAACTATATTTAAATATATAAGCCATTATTAGGTATAAAAATTTAATTAAATACATATAAATTAATAAATTATTGATTTTTATATATAAATTTTGTTAAGGAGAATTGAATATGTACTCCTTTTTTTATTATGGAAATTAAATTGTTTAGAAGAGGGGATAAAATATGATTGGAGTATCTAAATTATTATGTGGTTCTGAGAATTTTGGAGATAAATTAAGGTATGTAAGCGGAGCTAGCACACAAAAAAATGGAGTTAGTAATGGTCGTGGACCAGTTGTTGTGTGGAATTGTACAAAAACTTGTAATTTAAAGTGTATGCATTGTTATGCGAATTCAGATAGTAAAAAATATAAAGGTGAATTAAGCACTAAAGAGGCCATATCTCTTATTGATGATTTTCATAATGCTAAAGTTCCAGTAATACTATTTTCAGGGGGAGAACCTTTACTTCGAGGTGACCTGTTTGAGTTAATAAAGCATGCAGGAGAGCATAATATAAGAAGTACTATTTCTACTAATGGTACGCTTATTGACAAAGAGGTTGCAAAAACAATTAAACAAAGTGAAGTTGGATATGTAGGAATTAGTTTAGATGGTATTGGTGTTAGACATGATGATTTTAGGCGCACTAAAGGATGTTTTGATAAAGCTTTAAAAGGGATAGAAAATTGTAAAGAAGTGAATCAAAGAGTGGGTGTAAGGTTTACTATTAATAGTCACAACTATGATCAAATAGAGGATATATTTAATCTAATTAAAGAAGAAAAAATCAATCGTGTTTGCTTTTATCATTTGGTGTATTCAGGAAGAGCAAGTGAAATGATTAATGATGACATATCTCACGAAGAGTCAAGAGCTGTAATGGATTTGATTATGAAAAAGACTGTAGAACTTGGAAATAAAGTAGAAATACTTACTGTAGATAATCACGCAGATACGGTTTATCTTTATTTGCAAGCACTAAAGAAATACCCTCATTTAGCAGATAATATATATAAATTAATGGAGATGAATGGTGGAAATAGGTCTGGTATTGCAATTGCAAATGTTGATTACCTAGGAAATATACATGCAGACCAGTTTACGCCACAATATACGTTTGGAAATGTTAAAGAAAGATCATTTAAAGAAATTTGGGAGGATACAACAAGTCCAATTATGAAAGGATTAAAAGATAGAAAAAATTTACTTAAGGGTAGATGTAGTAAATGCAAATGGTTAAGTGTATGTAATGGGAATTTTAGGACAAGGGCTGAATCAGTAACTGGAGATTTTTGGGCATCAGACCCTGCTTGTTATTTGAGTAATAAAGAAATATGTGTGAAAGAGGAAATGGGGTTGGTTTAGCAGTTTTATAAAAGATGATGAGGGGGATTAAAATATGATTATGTCATGGAATACAACCAATAAATGTAATATGTACTGTAAACATTGTTATAGAGATGCAGGTATTGAAGCACAGCATGAATTAAATACAGTTGAGGGTAAATCACTATTAGATGAAGTAGCAAAGGCAGGATTTAAAATAATGGTATTTTCAGGTGGAGAGCCTTTAGTAAGACCTGATATTTTTGATTTAATAAAGCATGCAGTGAAGGTTGGGTTAAGGCCGGTTATTGGTAGTAATGGAACGCTTATAACTAAAAGAGTTGCGAGAGAACTAAAAAATGCAGGGGTTATGGGGGTGGGAATTAGTTTAGACAGTCTTAATCCTAAAAAGCATGATGAATTTCGTAGTTACAAAGGCGGATGGAGAGAAGCTGTAATTGGCATGAAAAATTGTAGAGATATTGGACTTCATTTTCAAATACATACAACGGTAATGAATTGGAATAAAGACGAAATACTTGATATAACCGATTTTGCAATTGGAATGGGCGCTGTAGCACATCACACTTTTTTTTTAGTACCAACAGGTAGAGGAGAAGATATTGAAGAAGAATTGTTAAAACCAGAGGAATATGAGAGATTATTAAAGGACATAATGTTAAAACAAAATGATGTTAATATAGAGCTAAAACCAACATGCGCACCTGAGTTTATGAGAATTGCAAAGGAAATGGGAATGAATCCTAGGTTTAGCCGTGGGTGTTTAGCAGGAACTAGTTATTGTATTATTAGTCCTAGTGGAGATGTTCAGCCTTGTGCATATTTAAATCTTCCAATTGGAAATGTACGCGAAACATCTTTTAGTGAAATTTGGAGAGATAGCCCTATATTTAAAGAATTAAGGACTATGAATTATAAAGGTAAGTGTGGTATCTGCGACTATAAAAAAGATTGTGGTGGGTGTCGTGCCCGCATAGCATATTATAATGATGGAGACTATATGGCAGGTGAAAATACTTGCTTATATTCTAGCAAAGTAATGGGAAACGCAAAGTAATGGATAAGATAAGTAAAGATATACTTAACTTAATTCAATCTGGTTTTCCAATAGAATCAAGACCTTTTATTAAGATTGCAAAGGAGCTAAATATATCTGAGATGCAAGTTATTGATATTATTAAAGAACTTAAAAGTAATGGGTATATTAAACGAATAGGTGGAATATTTGACTTAAGAAAACTAGGCTATTATAGCACCTTGTGTGCTATAAAAGTGCCAATAGATAGAATTGAGGAAGTAGCAAAACTTATAAATAGTAATAATGGAGTTACTCATAATTATATTAGAAATCATTCATACAATATGTGGTTTACGGTAATAGCACCTTCTATAGATGGTATTAAAGAATTTTTAAATGATATCAAACTTAAAACACATATTGAAGATATAATTGAATTACCTGTGGAAAGACTATTTAAAATCAATGTTGTTTTTAATGTTAAGGAGTGATTATATGCTGAGCTGCTTAGATAAAAATATTATACGAAGAGTTCAAGAAGATTTACCCTTAGTGTCAGAGCCATATAAAGAAATGGCTTTGGAGCTTGGTATTACAGAAAATGAATTAATTAATAAAATTAAAGAATTTTGTACTAGCGGTATTATTAGAAGAATTGGAGCTATTGTAAATCATAGAAATATTGGATTTATTTCAAATGCAATGGTTGTGTGGATAGTTCCGAAACATTTAATTAACGCCGCGTGCAAAATCATGGTATCTTTTCCTCAGGTTAGTCATTGTTACCAGAGGCCTACATTCCCAGAGTGGCCATATAATGTGTTCACTATGATTCATGGACAAAGTAATCAAGAATGTGAGCGAACAGTTAAAGAAATCGCGACATTAATAAATATTGAGGATTATAATCTATTATATAGTACTAAAGAACTTAAAAAGGAAAGCATGAAATATTTTATAGAAGGATAGTGAATATGTTATAAGATAATTATTGTTATGCTTTATGTTAATAAAATTAATAGCTAAATGGTAAATATGAATAATTAGGCGGCTTTGCCGTCTTTTTGTGTTGAGTAATTAAAATATAATGCTATTATACTTAATGTAAACGATATAGTCGAAGATTTATAAAATAATAAAATCATATAATTATTTTTGTTAAAGTTATCTAAATAATTAACGATAATTACTAAATTAATAAAATATTTTACATATTTCATAAAGACAATAATAAAAGAATAAATCACAAAAAAAGTAAAAAATATATTTTTATTAGGGAGGGTTTTATAAAAAAAATTTAAACATTTTAGTATTTGAGGAGTGATTGTTAATGAAATTCTTTAATAATTTAAAAATGATTCAAAAATTGGTGTCAGCTTTTGTTTTGGTTGCATTGTTTATAGGGGTGGTTGGTTTTATAGGAATATCTAATATGAATAAGATAGATGGAAATCTTATTCATATTTACAATGATGATTTAAAGGGTGTTGAGGATGTTGTCAACATAAAGGCTAATATATTAGAAATTAGAGGAAACTTATTGCTAGTCATTGATCCTTTAAATAAAAAAGATTTACTAATAAATACAGGCAATATTGCTGGGCTTGAGGCCATTAATAATAGTCTTATAACAAGCTATAAGACTATTATTAAAACAAAATTGGAAAAGCAACAATTTATGAAATTTGAAAGTCAACTTCAGAATTATACTTTGGGTTATAATGAATTAATTAAGCAAGCTAATGCAGGCGATTTTAAAAAAGCAAATGAACTTGTTGCGGGGATTGATATAAGTAGGGAGGAAATGGTTACAACTATACAGAATCAGTTAGATTTAACTAAAAGTCTAGCAAAAGTTGATTATAATAATAGTCAAGTATCATATAACAGTGCATACATTAAAATAATTGTAATAACTATTATAGGTTTATTGTTTGCCATTTTACTTGGGTTGTTTATTTCTATCTCAATTTCAAAGAGAATAAAGAAGGTTGTAATTGTAGCTGAAGCAATTTCAGACAATGATTTATCAAAAACAATTGATATTGATAATACTGATGAAATTGGTATTTTGGCAAAAGCTTTAAACAAAGCGATACTAAATTTAAAAACATTAATTGGAGAAATATCAGAAAGGGCTACAGATATTAGCACTGCAAGTGAAGAACTATTTGCTACAACAGAGGAAATATCTGCGAAAATGGATCTTGTTAATGAATCTGTAAGGCAAGTATCAATTGGAGCGGAGCAGTTAAGTGCTACAGCAGAGGAAGTAAATGCGACCACGGAGAGTATTGCAGAAAATGTGGAAGGTGTAACTTTAAGAGCAAACAAGGGAACTAAGATGGCTAGCGATATAGGGGTAAAAGCTGAAAAAATCATGAAAAATGCTGAAATAAGTGCTATGAATGCAAAAGAACTAGGTAAAGAGAAACAAGAAAAAATATTAAAAGCAATTGAAGAAGGAAAGGTTGTTAGTGAAGTTAAGCTAATGGCAGATGAAATAGAAAACATAGCAAGTCAGACAAACCTTCTTGCACTTAATGCAGCGATTGAAGCTGCGAGAGCAGGAGAACAAGGTAAGGGGTTTGCAGTAGTTGCAGATGAAGTTAGGAAGCTTGCTGAAGATTCATCAGCTGCAGTTCAAAGAATACAAGAGGTAACTGCAAAAGTCGAGAAAGCATTCCAAAATCTTTCAATTAATGCGCACGATGTGTTGAATTTTATTGATGATAAAGTAACACCTGATTATATATTATTTGTAGACACAGGGAAACAATATGGTACAGATGCTGTAACATTTAATGAGTTATCAGCCGATATAGGAGCTTCTATGACTATAGTAAATGAAACTGTGTCAGAAATTAAAAAGGCAGTTGAAAATGTGTCATCTACTGCTGAGGAATCTGTTGCTAGTACAGAGGAAATACTTGCAAGTGTTAACGAATCTGTTATGGCAATTCAAGAAATAACAAAAGCTTCTCAAGAGCAGGCAATACTTGCTGAAAAACTAACTGTGATGGTTAAAAAATTCAAGATCTAAATTAATATTAGAGTAATGAGTTAAAGAAGATAAGTAAGTAAATTTAAGCCTATAGATTAGACAAATACGGTCTAATCTATAGGACATTTTTTTGTATTATTAAATTTTGTTAAAGTTAAATGCAAATGGAACGATTATATTAGTGACTTAGAAAAAGCTTTAATGATATTTGATAATTAAATATAAAATTATAAAAAAATATGAAATATTATAGATAGTTATCTAAAAAATTATAAAAAAACAATCAGCGTAGAATGTGCTACGCTAGATTAATTAGGAGCGAGTGTTAATGAAATTCTTTAATAATTTAAAAATGATTCAAAAACTGGTATCATCATTTATTTTAGTTGCGTTGTTTATTGGTATTGTTGGGTTTATTGGTATGACTAGTATGTCTAGTATGGATAAAAATCTTAAAAGTATTTATAATATAAATTTGGTAGGGGTAAATGATATTTCTAATCTCAAAGCAAATCTATTAGAAATAAGAGGAGATTTATTGTTAATTCTTGACCCAATAAACAAAAGTAATATACAAAAAAATAAAGATAACATTCAACGACTTGTGGTTCTTAATAATACACTTATTGCAGAATACAAAACCACAATTACAACTGATTTAGATAGGCAACAATTTGTAGAGTTTAAAAAATTGTTAGGTGATTACCGTACTAATAGAGATGAATTAATTAAACAAGCTGAGGCAGGAGATTTTAGGAAAGCAAGCGCACTTGCACCAGGTCTTACTAAAATTAGAACAGATATGTTTAACGTTTTAGAAAAAGAGGCAAAATTAACTATGAGTATGGCTAAAGTTGATTATGATAATAGTCAATCGTCATATAATAGTGCATATAGTAAAATTATAATAATAACTATGCTAGGTTTATTTGTAGCAATAACACTTGGGTTAATAATTGCTATTTCGATATCAAAGAAGATAAAGAAGGTTGTAATTGTAGCTGAAGCACTTTCAAAAAATGATTTATCAAAAACAATTGACATTGATAATACTGATGAAATTGGTATTTTGGCAAAAGCTCTAAATAAAGCGGTATTAAATTTAAAAACATTAATTGGAGAAATATCAGAAAGTGCTACTGATATTAGTGCTACAAGCGAAGAACTATCTGCTACAACGGAGGAAATATCTGCGAAAATGGATCTCGTTAATGAATCTGTAAAGCAAGTATCCATAGGGGCAGAGCAACTAAGTGCAACAGCAGAAGAGGTAAATGCAACCACGGAAAGCATTGCAGAAAATGTGGAAGGTGTAACTTTAAGAGCAAACAACGGAACTAAGATTGCTAGTGACATAGGAGTGAAAGCTGAAAAAATCATGAAAAATGCTGAAATAAGTGCTGTGAATGCAAAAGAACTGGGTAAAGAGAAACAAGAAAAAATATTAAAAGCAATTGAAGAAGGAAAGGTTGTTGGTGAAGTTAAGCTAATGGCAGATGAAATAGAAAATATAGCAAGTCAGACAAACCTTCTTGCACTTAATGCAGCAATTGAAGCGGCGAGAGCAGGAGAGCAAGGCAAGGGATTTGCAGTAGTTGCAGATGAAGTTAGAAAATTAGCTGAAGATTCATCAACTGCAGTTCAAAGAATACAAGATGTAACTGCGAAAGTTGAAAATGCATTCCATAATCTTTCGAGCAATGCACGGGATGTGTTGGATTTTATTGACAATAAAGTTGCACCAGATTATGTACTATTTGTAGATACAGGTAAACACTATGGTGCAGATGCGACGGTATTTAATGAGCTATCCGTAGATATAGGAACCTCAATGAATATAGTAAATGAAACAGTGTCAGAGATAAAAAAAGCAATTGAAAATGTATCAGCAACAGCTGAAGAATCAGTGGCTAGTTCGGAGGAGATACTCGCAAGTGTTAATGAATCTGTAATGGCTATTCAAGAAATAACAAAAGCAACTCAAGATCAGGCAATACTTGCTGAAAAATTAAATAGCATGGTTCATAAATTTAAGTTGTAAATATTAGAATATGAAGAACAGATTAATAAAGCTGATTAACCGATAGGATTTTATAAATTCTATCGGTTTTAATATTTTATTTAGGATAAATGATAACGACGATAATGTGAAATAATTATCAACATTTTCATTTTTATAAATCATAATTTATTATTTTTTTGTATAATTTATTTTAAAAAAATGTGGTTGTAATATATTTATATAAATACTTATGATTTTCAAGATGATTTGCTGAAGTATTAAAGTGCAATAATTATGTTATAATATATACAGTGCATGAATCTTGGATATTAAAGGGGGGATCACATAATGGATAAAATTGACAAAAGTACATCTAAGCATTTGGAGCAATATCCAGGTGTGAACAAAATGTTTAGCCCAATAAAAAGTACGAAAGTTTACGAACAAGTAATTGACCAAATAAAAAATATGATTGATCAAGGTATTCTTAAAAAAGGTGATAAACTACCTTCAGAGAGAAACTTAGTGCAACAATTAGAAGTGAGTAGGGCTTCAATTCGAGAGGCTCTTAGGGCATTAGAAGTTGTTGGACTTATAGAGTGCAGACAAGGAGAAGGAAGCTATATAAAGGCAAGTTTTCAGGATAACCTATTTGAACCATTATCAATTATGTTTATGTTAGAGGGAAGCAATCAAGAAGAGATATGGGAGCTCAGAAAGATTATGGAGGTTGAGGCTGCAGGGTTAGCTTCAAAGAGAATAACGGATGAACAATTATTAGAGCTTAAAGAACTTACGCAAAAATTCTTAAATTGTGATGATGAGGATATTAATTCTGAAATAGATAAAAATTTTCATTATAAGATCGCAGAATGCTCAGGGAATGTTTTAATTTTTGATATTCTTAAAACAGTTTCAACACTTGTAGATCATTTTATAAAGGATGCAAGAAAATTAATAATAGTTCATGAAGGGAATAAGGAAATTCTTTTTTCTCAACATAATGAGATATATTTAGCGATGGAAAGACATAGTTCCTCAGATGCCAGAAAAGCAATGCGAATTCATTTAGATTTTGCAAATAAATATAAGAGTGAAAGGACAATATAATATTATTATAAAATCATGGGTGAGGGCAATAACAAATATTGCGCTCACCTTTAATTTTATAGTAAAAAAAAATAAACACTGTTAATTAAATAACAATAGTAGAAATGTTTTGAATAGTGTGTTATTATAAATTAAAAGGTGGTCAGACCATCTAGCCAATAATGAGTTTTTAGAATTCTATACAAAATGTAGGAGGAATAAATATATGGAAATTTTAGTTTG
>ERZ1463035.28-NODE-28-length-31866-cov-12.812958_pt1 | contig 31866 bp, 23 predicted proteins | sample MGYA00564486_ERZ1463035 | MGnify/ENA primary metagenome ERZ1463035 (study PRJEB39244, sample SAMEA3635149) | Helicobacter pylori | study: EMG produced TPA metagenomics assembly of PRJEB11511 data set (Assembly of a 5300-year-old Helicobacter pylori... | reverse complement strand
GGAATGAAAATAAAGAGAATATTATAGAATCTAGTAAAAAAATAGTGGAGCATATGAAAAATAGTAATGGTTTTGTTAAACAAGGAGAAATAGGTGAAGATGAAATACATAATGCATATAGTAATTTTGAAAGCGTTTTTGATAAGCAATATGGTGGATTTGGAAGGTCGCCAAAATTCCCGGCTCCACACAATTTGCAATTTTTATTAAGATATTGGAAAAATTATAATGAACCTAAGGCATTAGAAATAGTGGAAACAACATTAATAGCAATGTACGCGGGTGGAATCTTTGACCATATTGGGTTTGGATTCTCTAGGTATTCCACAGATCAGAAATGGTTGGTGCCTCACTTTGAAAAAATGTTATATGATAATGCAATTTTAGCTCAGGTATATATCGAAGCTTTTGAAGCCACAGGTAAAAAGTTCTACAAAGAAGTTGCAGATAAAATATTCACATATATCTTAAGGGATATGACCTCTCCAGAGGGAACTTTTTACTGCGCTGAAGATGCAGATAGTGAAGGTATAGAGGGCAAATATTATTTGTTAACGCTTGAAGAAGTAGAGTTGGTTTTAGGTGAAGAGAGCTGTAAAATCTATTGTGAACAATATGATATTAGGCCGGAAGGTAATTTCGAGGAGAAAAATATTCCAAACCTTATTGGAAAGCAAAACAGTACTAATATAGATGAAAAATTAAATATAAAATTAGAAAAAATGAGGGAAAAACTGTTTGAATATAGAGAAAAGAGAATTCATCCTTATAAGGATGATAAAATATTAACATCATGGAATGGACTTATGATTGCAGCTCTTGCCTATGGAGGAAGAGTTTTTCAAAATACAAGCTATATAAATGCAGCAGAAAAGGCTATGAATTTCATATTAATTAAGATGATTAGTGATAAAGGAAGGTTAATGGCTAGATATAGAGAGGGTGATATTGCCCATTTAGGTTATCTAGATGATTATGCTTTTACGGTTCATGCTTTAATTGAACTATATGAGGCTACTTTTAATGTAGTATATTTAACGGAGGCGATTGATCTCAATGAAAATATGATTAAACTGTTTAAGGATGAAAATCAGGGTGGATTATTTCTATATGGAGTTGATGGGGAAGAACTAATTTCAAGGCCTAAAGATATATATGATGGTGCAATGCCTTCCGGAAATTCAGTAGCTACTTTAAACATGTTAAGACTAGCTAGATTAACAGCTAATAGTAAATTAGAGGACGAGGCTGCTTTACAATTTAATGCCTTTGCATTAAAGGTTAAGACTATAGAAAGTGCTCATGCTTATTTTATGACCGCATTACTATATAGCAAAACACCAGGAAAAGATATTATAATTTCTGGGGAAACTAAGGCAAGTGGCACTAAAGATATGATTAAAGAGATTAATAGCGTATATATGCCATTTGCTACAGTAGTATTAAACAATGGTGACAAAAGGCTGATTTCAATTAATTCTGAGCTAAATGAGCATAAACAATTGATTGGAAAAACGACTGCTTATATTTGTGAAAATTATACTTGCAAAGAACCTATCACTGATTTGGAAAAGTTTTCACAAGCTATTAAGAAATAAATATATTTAGTAAGACAAAACAATTAATTAATTAATTAATTAATTTAGTTATACCTATTTATAATAGTATTAAGAAACAAAGAAATTGACAAATATGTGCTAGTGGGTATATAATACAGTGTAATATAGAGTAAATCTATAATTATTAAATTCTGTGATGAGGACAGTACTTTCTTATTAATCTTAAAGCGAGTAAGGACATAGTGTAAGCCTTATAAGGTATAAGAAGTTAAATAGATATTTAACAAAATTGATGATACATTAATTTTAGGAAAAGAACCTTGGAGAAGCTGCCTGAACTAGTTAGAAGTATCAACTTTTGACTCTTATAGGGCATGCCGCTAACTAGCGTTAAAATATTGAGTGGACTTTATAGTCAACTAGAGTGGTACCGCGGAAATATAACCCGTCTCTTTATTTAGAGATGGGTTTTTTGTTATATTACAATATACATGAGGTTGCAAGTTAGTGATAGTAATTATTATGAAGTTAAAACATTATAGGAGTAGATGACAGTTAATAACTGTCATCTACTCAGAGCAAAACAGGAGGGGAATTTTTATGGATTATAAAAAAATAGTTGCACAAAGGATTAAACAGTTGGTGGATTTAGACATAGAAACAATAGAAAATTTAATTGAAATACCACCAAAACCTGAAATGGGAGAGTTTGCTTTTCCTTGTTTTCAATTATCAAAAGCTATGAGAAAATCACCAAATATGATAGCTAAGGACTTAAAAGAAAAAATAGAAAAAGATGGTTTTGAGAAAATAGAGTGTTTCGGTCCTTATTTAAATTTTTTCTTGGATAAGGGTGTATTTATTAAAAATACAGTAGAAAAAATATTAGATGAGGGAGATAATTATGGATCATCTAAAATGGGTGAAGGTAAGAATATTGTAGTAGAATATTCATCACCGAATATTGCAAAACCATTTCATGTAGGACATTTGTTCACTACAGTTATTGGTAATTCATTATATAAAATACTATCTTTTGAAGGTTATAATTGTACTGGAATTAATCATCTTGGAGATTGGGGTACGCAATTTGGTAAGCTTATTTATGCTTATAAAAACTGGGTAAATGAGGATGCTTTAGCTAAAGAGCCTATTAAAGAATTATTAAGAATTTATGTTAAATTTCATGAAGAAGCTGAGCTTGATCCAACTCTTAATGAACAGGCAAAAATGTACTTTAAGAAATTAGAAGATGGATCAGAAGAAGAAGTTAAACTTTGGACTAAATTTCGTGATTTAAGTTTAGTAGAGTTTAAAAAACTTTATGCAATATTAAATGTTAAATTTGATTCTTATGCTGGGGAAAGTTTCTATTGTGATAAGATGGATGCTATTATTAAGGATATAGACGAAAAGGGACTATTAGTTGAGAGTAATGGTGCTAAGGTCGTAATGCTTGATGATTACAATATACCACCATGTATAATTAAAAAATCGGATGGAGCTACAATTTATGCAACTCGTGATTTAGCTGCAGCAACATACAGAAAGAAGACTTATGATTTTTATAAGAATATCTATGTAGTTGGAAAAGATCAAGCTCTTCATTTTAAACAAGTATTTACTACTTTAAAACTTATGGGAAATAAGTGGGCAGATGATTGTGTACATGTACCTTTTGGTACAGTAAGATTTGCAGATAAAAAATTATCTACAAGAAAAGGTGATGTTATTTTCTTAGATGATTTATTAAACCAAGCAGTGGCTAAAACTCTTGAAGTAATAAATGAAAAGAATCCTGAACTTGAAAACAAAGAGGATGTAGCTAAAAAAGTAGGAATAGGTGCTATTGTATTTACTTATTTAAAAAACCATAGAGAAAGAGATATTATTTTCAATTGGGAAGAAATGCTTAGCTTTGAGGGAGAAACAGGTCCTTATGTTCAATACACTTATGCAAGAGCAAAAAGTATATTGAGGAAAGTTGAAGAGACTAGCAAAAAGACTAATTCTGATGTAGAACTTGATTACAATAAATTAAATTCTAAAGAGGAATTTGAACTTGTAAAGCAGCTAGAGGGTTTCCAAAAATCAATACTGTTTGCTATTGATAAACTAGAACCATCTATGGTTACAAGATATGTAATTGATGTAGCTAAGGCCTTTAATAAATTTTACAATCAATATAATATATCAAATTTGAAAGACGAATCTGATAAAAAAACGAAAATTAAAATGGTAGAGGCAACATGCATCGTAATTAAGAATGCATTAAGCCTTATAGGTATAGAAGTCGTAGATAGAATGTAGAATTTAGACATTAGTAACTAAAATTTGCGTTATTGCTGCATTTGCAATAACGCTGGTTTTACTGTATTATTAGATTATAGAAAAATGTAAAACTTGTTTAGGATTACGTAGCAAATAAAAACACATTTGTTATAATGTATGCTTTTCTTTTTTTTATAGATTAGGGGGAACTATGTTCATAAAAGAATATCAAATTAAGGTTATTTTACCTAAGGAAATTTTCAAAAAATACAAAATGGATACTATTGCATATTTGGATATTGAAGCTACTGGTTTTGATCTAGAATATGATAAAATAGTACTAATATCTTTAGGGTATTACTTAAGCGAGGGTGAATTTAAAATTGTTCAATATTTCGCGGAGTCACCAAGCGAGGAAATGATTATTTTAAAAGAATTTACGAGGGCTATGAGTAAGTTCAAAAGGTGGTGTTCCTATAATGGCACAGCATTTGATGAACCTTTCATAATTAGGAAGATGTACAGATACAATTTCAGCTTTAGATTACCTAGGGAACACATGGATTTGTATAAGTTTATAAGACCATTTCACAAAAGAATGGGAATTCAAAGCTGTAGTTTAAAAAGTGTGGAACAGTTTATTGGTATTAAGAGAAAAGATGAAATTAACGGAGCAAAGTGGGTTGAATTGTATAATGAATACCTATTAAAACATGATGAAAGGCTGAAAGAGATTCTTATGCTTCATAATTATGAAGATGTTGTAAATTTACCTGAAATTTTCAAAGTAATTAACACTATTGACATTGATTTGGATCTTAAGAGAAAAGAAAAATTAGCTAAAAAACAAATGTCTCTTATGAAGAATAATAGAAATACAAATCAGCCACTAAAAACAGTAAGTGGCAGGTTATAAAAAAAGTGGTATAGTACATAAATGTACTATACCACTTTTTGTTATTTGGTTTTGTTATCTTTTTTATTTGATGTTTTTACCTCACAACTATGAGTACAGCCTTTACAGCCATTTCCACAGCCACAATCACCATGTGATTGTTTCTTTATATTGTTATATAAGATATATACAGCTGCGACAACGATAACACCAACAATAATGAATTCCATGGCTACATCACCTCTTTATATTTTATATTACCTCATTATTATGCTTCCAACATTAAATATTATGAAAGAAACTACCCAAGCCAATGTTAATTGGTAGAATACAGAAAAAATTGCCATTTTATTTCCGTATTCTTTTTTCATAGTTGCAATTACTGATACACAAGGAGTGTATAATAATACGAAAACTAAGAAACTATAAGCGGATAGTTGCGTAAAATGATTAGCCAAGGCATGGGTTAAATTACCACCATATATAACACCCATGGTTCCTACAACTACCTCTTTAGCCATAAGACCAGTTAAAAGTGATACTGAATTTTGCCATGAGGCAAATCCAAGAGGAATAAATATTGGATTTATAAATTTACCAATACTAGCTAAAAAACTAGAGTTTATATTAACCATACCTGTAGTATTAAAGTTTGATAAAAACCATACTAGTATAGAAACAGAAAATATTATGGTACCAGCTTTCTTTAAGAAACCTTTACCTTTTTCCCAAGTATGTAATAATAAGCTTTTTAGATCTGGTAATTGATATTCAGGTAATTCTATAATAAAAGGTTCTTCATCTTTCTTGAACAATGTATTTTTAAATAAAATTCCAATCCCAAAGGCTATACAAATTCCCATTAAGTACAATGAAAATACCATGAGGGTTTTACTGCCTGGAAAAAACACTGATGCAAACAATGCATAAACTGGAAGCCTAGCATTACAAGACATAAGAGGTACTAAAAGTGCAGTTAATTTTCTATCTTTCTCACTCTCAAGTGTTCTAGCAGACATTATGGCAGGCACAGAACAACCAAAACCAACAATTAAGGGGATAAAAGCTTTACCTGATAAACCCATTCGTCTCATTAATTTATCCATTATAAATGCAGCCCTTGCCATGTATCCACTGTCTTCCAAAAATGAAATACCTAAGAATAATGCTAAGATAACTGGCAAAAACACTATTACTGAACCTACTCCGCCTATAATGCCACCAATTAGTAGTGAAGAAAACCAAGCACTGTTATTCGATAATACATTAGTTAAAAATGGTACAATAATATCATTAAGCAAGCTATCGAGCAAATCGGCTAATGGTTGTCCAACCCAGTTAAAGGTAAACATAAAAATTATAAATAAACTTATGAAAAATAAAGGATAAGCGAGAATTCTATTAAGCACGATTTTATCTATTTTTTGTGTAATAGAAACTTTATTATCAATCTTTTTATTAGTGCAAGATTTTAGTAAAACTTCAATGTACGAATAAGTTTCTTTTTCATCTTTGAAGGTTAGATTATTTGTGGGTTTACTAACATAATCTCTTTTAAGAAGACAATCTTTAACATCTAATATTCCTTTTCCCTTTGAAGCTACTATCGGTATTATTTTTACACCTAGTTTTTGTGCGAGCTTGTCATAATTAATATCTAAACCTTTAGCAAGTGCTACATCAATCATGTTTAATACTAATATTATTGGTTTATTAAACTTTTTTAATTGAGTTGTAAGGTATAAATTTCTATCAAGACTTGATGCATCGACAATATTTATAATTACATCAACGTTACCGCTTTGTAAAAATTTCTTAGATACTTTTTCTTCATTTGAGTAAGTATCCATGGCGTAAATGCCAGGCAAATCAACGATTTTAATCTTATTTTCTACGAAGCCTTCTTTTTTTTCTACTGTTACTCCAGCCCAATTCCCTACATATTGGTTAGAACCTGTAAGTGCATTAAATAGAGTTGTTTTACCAACATTAGGATTACCTAATAAAGCGGCAGTAATCATTCAAATCCTCCTTTAGATATCTTGGATATAATATTTACGATTTTAGTATAGATATATTTTTAGCGTCATTCTTTCTAATGGCTATATTAAAACCACGTAAATTAATAATTATAGGATCTCCTAAAGGTGCAGTAGCAATTAATTTAACTTCGGTACCTTCAATGAAGCCTAATGCGAGTAATCTTTTAGCAAATTTTTCGTCCCCGCAAACAGATTGAATTAGTGCTTTATCTCCTGGCTTTAAATCATAGATGCTTATAACAATCACTCCTTAATGAAAACTATTCTCAATAATATATTAACATGGTTATATATTAGTGTCAATAAAGAACAATAATAAATTTATTAAATGTTCAAAATGCTTTTATATAATAGTTAAAATGTGATAACATATAAGTAGAGCAAAGTTTTAAATTAGGCATGTGAAAATTTACGGTTTTGCTTCTTATAAAACTTAGTAGAAAAGAGTGATATTGTGATTACAAAACTGAACAGTATAAAGGTAGGAGATATTTCAGTAGAGGGCTCCCTTACCATAGACGGAAATAAACAACTCTTTAAAGACGCATTGTTTTTTGATTTAGAGCATTATATTTATAAAAAACCTATATGTATTGGAGTATTTGGATGTTGCTTTTATGATGAAATAACAAATGAGTTAAAGGTTACTCAGTACATGGCAGAAAATAAAAAAGATGCCATAGAAATATTATCGTTAGCTAAAAATTATTTTGAAGAAATGAAGACTAAGTACAATAAAAAATACATTGTTACGTTTTCGGGAAACAATGATTTTACAGTTATAAACTATTTATTAAAAGCTTATAAAATAAATTTTGTATTAGAAGGTTATTTTGGGGAAATAGATCTACAGAAATGTTTTGAAAAGGCAGAGGGAACTTGTATTGGTCTTAAAGCTCTAGAAAAGATATTTGAGATTGATAGGGAAAGTGAAGTAATAAGTGGTTCTAATCTAGCAAAAACCTTTAGTAAGATAGTTAAAGATAATGATTATATTAATAGAATGCCCCCTGAAAAGAAAGAGAAAATACTATTATATAATCAACAGGATGTTGTAAGTTTATTCTATATATATGTAGATTGGTATAATAGAGTAGGGTTAAAAGTAAGGGAAGATGAAATTCAATCTAACTGCGATGAAGCACAGCAATAGCTGTGTTTTTTATTTTCGTATTTAAATAACAAGTATAAAACAAGAAATTTTATGGTTAGAGTATTAATTAGGAATACTGTAACCACTTTCATAATAATTTATATAAAGGGATTAGCAAAGTATAGAGGGAGGAAAGCAGATGGAGCAAGGTAAGAAAAACATCGATGTTGCGATGAGAAGAATAAAGGCAGATTTGGTGCTTAAAAATGCAAGGTTTATTAATGTGTTTACTGAAAATGTAGATAGAGGGGATATTGCAATAGTTGATGATACTATTATAGGCATTGGTGAGTATTCAGGAAGCGTTGAAATAGATTGTTCAGATTTATATGTAGCACCGGGTTTCATTGATGCACATGTCCATATAGAGTCATCTATGATTATGCCAAAACAGTTTGGGGAAGTGGTAATTAAAAAAGGTATAACTACGATAATAGCAGATCCTCATGAAATTGCTAATATTGAAGGAATAAATGGCGTTAAAGCAATGATCGAAAGCAGCAAAAAAGCACCGATAGATATATTTTTTATGTTACCATCTTCAGTTCCGGCCACAAAATTTGAGGATAGTGGGTATGTACTTAATGCTGAAGATTTAGAAGAGCTAATTGATAATAATTGTGTTCTTGGACTGGGAGAAGTAATGGATATTCCATCAGTTGTAAATAAGGATGATAATATACTAAAAAAAATAGATATGGCAAAGAAAAAACACATTGATGGTCATTGTCCTAATATATCAGCTAGTGAGTTAAATGCATGTCTTTGCTGTGGCATAAAAACAGATCATGAGTGTAATAATGCGAAAGATGCATTATTAAAAGTTAGTAGAGGAATGTATGTTATGCTAAGAGAAGGGTCAGCTGCGAAAAATTTGAAGGCTGTACTTCCGGCAGTTAAAAATAATAATTATGGAAGATTTTTATATTGCAGCGACGATAGGCACATAGATGATTTGTTGGAAAGAGGTTCTATAGATAACTGTATAAGACTTTCCACAAAACAGGGACTTAATCCTGTAAAGGCGTTTATAATAGCATCATATAATGCAGCTAGGTGTTATGGTTTATATGACAGAGGAGCTATAGCTCCTGGGTATAAAGCAGACCTTGTGATATTTGAAGAACTAAAGGGTTTGAATATAATAAAGGTTATAAAAAATGGAAAAGAATATAAGGAATCACCGGATGAAAAATGTTCGAAATTAAATATAAAATCTTCTATGCATATGGAGTTTATAAAGAGTGAAGTTTTTAAAGTTGAAAGCAAAACTCCTACTGTAAATGTTATAAAATTAATACCACATTCATTAGAAACAAAAATAGTACAGAGAAAAACAGAAAAGGAGTCTGGGTATATAAAGAAAATAATTGACAAAGATATATTAAAAATAGCAGTATTTGAACGGCATCATAATACAGGTAAGCATTTTGTTGGATTTCTAGAAGGCTTAGGTTTAAAAAATTGTTCAATAGCACAAACCATAGCTCATGACTCCCACAATGTAATAGTAGTTGGGGATAATGATAAGGATATGGAGGTTGCAGTTAATACACTTATTTCTATTGGTGGGGGTATAGTAATGGTTTCAGAAGGAAAAGTCATTGCTGAGTTAAATTTGCCACTTGGAGGAATAATGACATTTGAAGCCCCATATATGGTATCAGAGAATTTAAAAAGGCTTAGTAGAATTGCTAGAGCTTTTGGGGTGAGGACCGAATATGATCCGTTTATAAGTTTATCTTTCATGGCACTTCCTGTAATACCTGCAGGTAAAATTACAGCTAGAGGATTGTTTGATTATAACAAATTTGATTTTATAAATCTTGATGTTGAATAATTCAAAAAATATTGTTAAAGGTAGATGGTCTAATCCTTAGGGAAAGGACTATTTTTTATTATTTAAAATAATAATGTATAATAATTAAATTGAAATTACTTAAAAAGTGATATATACTATTTTACATAATGAATGGAAAATTAAGGGCGAGTTTGTAATCGGATTAGTCCTTTTTAATAATATTTATATTTTAAATAATCATTTTTGTAAAGTGAATAAAAAGCGCTCCTTCTTGGCAATAATTAGATAAAACGATCTAAGGAGGAGTATTATTATGTTGAGTATTTTAAAAAGTAATTCTAAAAGCAGTAGTAAAAATATTAAAAAAAGAGGGTTTACACTAATTGAACTTATAATTGTAATTTCAATTATTGGTATTTTAGCTGTAATTGCAGTACCTAAGTTTAGTGGTATATTAAAGGATGCGAAGGTCAAGGCCGATGTTGCTAGTGCAAAGGTTATTACTGATGCAACCTATGCACAAATTTCTAAAGGATTGATAATACCAGGCACTGATGTTACACCAGCAGTTATTACAGAGGGTGGAACTGGAGTAAGTAAAACAATAACAGAGTATCTTCAGAAGGTACCAACTCCTAAAGCTACACCAAATGCTAATTTTTCGGTTGTAATAAGTGCAACTGGTGATGTATCTGTAAATGTTGGGAACAATCAATTGTATCCTACAGAAAAGGCACTGACTGAAGCAACTAAAGTTGATTAATAATAATTAAAAGTATTTAGAACCTTATGTGTATATTCAAATTTTTTATAATCGTTGTACATACGCAAATTAAATAAACTTATACATATGTCCAAAGTTATTTTGACTTTGGACATTTAATTAGTATATATTAATAGTATTTATTTGTTTATTTAAATATCAAGCTTAGTTAGGAGGGTATAAATGGAAAATATCATTGGAATATATATTTTTATATTAGGGCTATTAATAGGAAGTTTTTTGAATGTATGTATATATAGGATACCAAGAGGAGAAAGTATATCATATCCACCTTCTCACTGCACATCATGTGGAAGTAAAATAAAACCTTATGATCTTATACCGGTAATTAGTTGGATCTTTTTAAGAGGAAAATGCAGAAAATGCGGGGAGAAGATATCTATAAGGTATGCAACGGTAGAACTTACGACAGCTATACTTTTCATATTAACTTATTTTCAATATGGATATAGTATTTATCTTGTAAAGTATTTAATACTTATCCCTTTTTTAATAGTTATTGCTATGATAGATTATGATACTATGGAGGTTTATAGCATTACGACCTGGATTGCAATAGCAATTGGAATTATTTCGCTGGGAGTGAATTTTTATTTGGGATATCCAGTAATTGACTACATGTATGGTGGTTTATTAGGTGCAGGAATCATAACTTTTATCATTTTAATGTCAAAGCTTATTTTAGGAACAGAGGGTATGGGTTGGGGAGATGTAGAAATTTGTGGTCTTTGTGGATTGTTTTTAGGATTTAAGTTAACGCTTGTGATGATATTTTTTTCTTTTATAATTGGAGGAGTAATTGGTGTTTATTTATTGAAGGTTAAAAAGAAAAATGGAAGATCTGAAATGGCATTTGGTCCATCTATTATAATGGCCACTTTGTTTATGATAATTTGGGGAGACAAAATTTTAAATTGGTACTTAGGTACATTCTATAAATATTAATATAAAACTTTAATTGGAGCTAAGGATACTCGTATAGAAAAAGAAATTGTTAGAATATACTGAATGTACATATTGGCTAATTTAATTAAAAGTTGTATAATAAGACTTAACAGAAAGTTTATGAAGGGTTGATAACATGCAAAATATATTACACAGGTTGAAAACTAAGTTTAAGAAAAGATATGTTAAGCCAAAGAGAAGGGATTATCTTCAAAAGATTTATGAGCGAAATCCTACTACAGGAAATTACGTTATACAGGTAGGTATAGATAAGTATACTGATATATTCAATGACTGGGACAATGCCCCATTTAGAAAAAGAGATATGGATCCAGATTTGGTAATTTTTCTTGAGAATTGTTTTGAGGAAATTCCAGAAAAATATGGAGTGGATATATGTTTTTATTTACCAAAAGGTGAAAAAGACATAATCAGAGAAGAATCATTAATTGCAGGAATTAAAACCTACTATTCCTTTTATTTACATCAAGAAATTAAAATATTAAAGAATAATTATCATAAGATATTTAAGTATGTACTCATAGCTTTTGGTCTACTATGTGTATCTGTTTTTTTAGGTTCAAGTGGTGATAAAAACATAATACTTGGAACTATACAACAAGGGTTTAACATAGGTGGATGGGTATTTTTATGGGAAGTTATTTCCATGGTATTTTTCCCTGGACGTGAAGTTAGTTCTGAAATTAGTAAATACCAAAGATTTTTAAATTCATTAATTTATTTCAAATATGGTAATGAGAATCCATAATTTTAACAAATAATAAAACTCTATGAAAATATTTCATAGAGTTTTATTATTTGCTAAAAAATTATAAAAAAATTATTAATTTAGTCCTATTTTTATTTTATAATTTAAATGATTCGTCTAAAAATGTGTATTTAGGAAGACCATTCTCTATTGTTACTTTTGGTTGACCCATAATTAATGGAAGTGTGTATTCATAAGCGTCACGAGTAACATTGTTACCTTCTGCATTTATCCATTCCTTAGGAAAATATTTAATTTTATTTGCGACTTTTGAAGTTTCAAGCGCAAAGGTTTCTGATGTATATGGCGAATTTGAGACCCTTTTTATACCTATCATATTGCCGCTAATTCCGTTAATAGAGTACTGCGCTGCAGCTTTGCCTACCTCAAAAGCCTCATCTATATCTGTTTGGGAAGCACAATGCATAGAACAACGTTGAAGTGTGGAAAGTTCTAAAACTCTAACTTTCTGCGCTGTATTGGTATTTAAAATTAAATTTTTCAGGAAGCCACATACGCCACCTAACTGGGTATGTCCAAACTTATCATGACTAGTGCCTTCTGCCTCGCCTATAAATTTACCTTCTTTAGTTCTAATGCCTTCAGATACTACTACAAAAACATGATTTTTTTGAGTAAGTTTTTTACTTACATCTTCTATAAATTTATCTGGACTAAAAGCGACTTCTGGTAAATATATGAAGTCAGCAACTGGATTGCCGTTAATAGTTGCAATACATGCACTTGCTGCAAGCCAACCTGTATCGCGTCCCATAGTTTCAAGTATGAAGACCCCTTTAGGGGAGTATACACTGGCGTCTAAGAAGTTTTCAAGAACTGATGTCGCGATTAATTTAGCTGCACTTCCAAAACCTGGTGTATGATCCATAATTGGCAGATCATTATCTATAGTTTTTGGTATGCCAATAAATTTTACATCTTTATTGTGAGCGTTTGCATAAATACTAAATTTATGCACAGTATCTTGAGAATCATTTCCGCCAATATAAAAGAATGTTTTTATTTCATATTCTTCTAAAATTTCAAAAATTTTTATATATTCCTCATTGCTTTCTTCAAATGATTTTAACTTATATCTACATGAACCAAGACCTGAAGAAGGGGTATACTTTAATCCTTTAACTTCATCGTAATTAATGTCAGATAGGTTTACAATATGTTTGTTTAGAATACCTTGAATTCCGTTTATTCCGGCATAAACGTTATCATAATAATTAGAGCTAATGTTTGATTCGAGTACACCCATAGCACTAGCATTAATTACAGACGTTGGTCCTCCTGATTGCGCTACTATACAATTCTTCATATGATAAATCTCCTTTAAAAAGTATTTAATTATAATAATAATTAACTTATCTATTAATTATTATAAGGTAGATAAAAACAAATAACAAGAATATCATTTCAAAATAAAAATATTGCTTAAATTCAAAGACTAATTATAATATTAATGATAAAATATATCTATAATATTTTAAAATTTCTGCTAAGTTTTGTTATATAAAATCAGGAGGGATATAATGCCAATCAATAATATAAACCATAAAGAGGTACATCAGAATAACATAATTTTAAAAGAAGTTAATATAAAAGGAAATTTGTGTGGAGAATTTGCGGAATATACTATTGAACATATATATGAGAACAAAGGAAACAATGATGTTGAAGCAATTTATACGTTCCCTGTTCCAGACGGAGCTGTTATATCGGGCTTTGAGGCAGTAATCGGTGGTCGGACTATAAAAGGTCTAATACAAGATAAAGAAGAAGCAAATAAAATATATGAGAATTTTAAAAATAATGATAATAATTTTTTTGTGATGGAAGAATTTAGAGATAATATAATAAGAATAGTTATTGGTAAAATAATTCATAACGAGATTGTACAAATAAAAGTATCATATATAGAGGAACTTAGTTATGAAAATAGAAATTTAAAATTAATTATTCCAACAATTGTAACCCCAATAAATCTTTCTAAGGAGAGTAAATCACCATCTGGTGAAGATGAAATCATTAATAAAGATGATAATTACAAGTTCACTTTAAGTTTATTAGTTGAATCATTAACAAAATTAGAATTTAAGTGCTCTTCTCATAAATTAAAAATTGAATACGAAGAAAATAATTTATATAAAGTGACGCTCGCTGAAAAAAATCAAAAAATGGATGAAGATTTAGAAATAATACTCGAAGAGCAAGAAAAGTTAGAAACTACAGGAATGATATATGATTATCCAAGAGAGGATAAAGGAATTTTATATTTAAGATTCATTCCGGAAATTGAAATAGATCAAATATCCTCTGGAGAAAATTATATTTTTCTTCTAGATATATCAGAGTCTAAGGGAGGAGGAAAGTTAATAGAGGGTAAAAATGGACTTCAGCTATGTTTAAGAAATTTAGTAGTAGGAGATACATTTAATATTGTTGCGTTTGGAGATAAACTTCATTATTTTTCAAAAGAGATAAAAGTTGACTTTAACGAAGAAAATTTAAGTAATGCTAGTAAATGGATTAAAGAACTTAAAGCTGAAAATGATGCAGCTATTTTTGATGCAATAAAATATGCTCTTCTTGATAAGGATGATAAAGAGGAAAATATTATATTTTTATTTACAGACGATGTAGTTTATGATGAAAAAGAAATATTAGATTTTGTAGAAGATAATATTAAAGAAAGTAGAATATTTCCTTTTGGAATAAATACTTCTGTAAATAGTTATTTTATTAATAAATTAGCTCGTATTAGCTATGGAGCTGCAGAAGTTATAAATCCTGATGAGCGAATTGAGGATATAGTCCTTAAACAATTTAATAGAATTAAAAATCCTATAATTACAGATGTTGAAATAGATTGGGGTAAAATGAAGGTTGAAACAACATTTCCAAGAACTATTGAATATATGTATGATAAGGAGCCGTTTTCTATTTTTGCTAAAATTAACGGAGATGTGGGCGGAGTTGTAATATTAAAAGGAAAAGTTGGGAAAAATAGAATTCAAAGAGTAATTTTCCTTAACGACTTAGAACTTGAAGAAAATGTTAATTTAATTGAAAAAATGTGGTATAAAAAAAGAATAGAATCACTTCAACATAGAGTTAAATATGAACGAGGAGAACTTCAAGAAGCAATGAATAATAAGATTGTTGAAATCTCTAAAAATGTTGGTATAATATGTAAAGAAACAGCATTTATTCTTTACGAGGAAATGGAAGATCCAATAGTTGGTATAAGAATAAGAGAAATTTTACCTGTTAAAACAACAAAAAGGTTGGAAAATTTTTATGGAGAATTAGCTCAGGAATCTGAATCAACATCATTTTATTATAAGGATGTCTCAAAGAAAGAAGAAGATAATGAAAATTATAAAAACTATAATAAGAAAGAATTACTCAGGCTTTTAGCATCTAGTCAATTTGCTAATGGGGCTTTTGGTATAAATGCTAATGATACCTTAGAAAATAATATAAAATATACAATCAAGACAATATTGGCATTTATGATAGGAAAAGGAGACATTAAAATATATAAGAATCAATTAAATAAATCATTAATGTTTTTAAATAAAACATTACAAGATATTAATTTAATTAATGAACTAAATTTAAACAAACAAGATTATGTAAGTTTATTATTAGTTTATAGATTATCAATAAAAAAAGATGTAGTTTCATCTTTCCACAAAAATAATATTGAAAACAAAATTCAAGAAATTGAAGAAAAATTTAAAGATCAAAATCTTAGTGAAGATGAGATCCAAAAGGAATTCATTAAAGGTATAAAGCTAGAACACAACAGTCTAACTGAAGGGAATAATCAATATAAGGATACATTTGATTTTATAATTAACACTACAATTTTAAAAAACATTTAACGCTATTTCATAAGGAATGAGAGTAATGACAACTGAAGGTATAAAAAAAATAAAATATTATAACTCAGATATAATTAGAAAAAGAAATAATATAAGAAACCTATTTATTAGTAAATCTAAAAATGTTAAAACAGGTAATATACAATGTATGGCAATTGACGATCTAAAAATTTTATTTCATTTATATGATGAAGAATTTTTTAACAGCTATTTTAGAACCAATTTTAAAGGAACTTTAACTTTTTCATTATCTACTAGGATGACATCAGCTGCAGGGAAAACTATATATAGTAGAAAAATAAAATTATTAGAAGAATCAGAAGAATCATACGAAATTAGAATGGGAATAAAATTTTTTTATCAATATTATAAAGTTGAAAGAGATAAAATTGTATCTGGAATAAAAACAAAAGATTCATTAGAGGCATTTCAAATAGTATTTGAGCATGAATTATGTCATTTGATGGAACTACATATTTATAAAGAATCTAGTTGCAAAAAGATTAGGTTTAAAAGTATGGTTTATAATATGTTTGCGCATACTGATGTGGTTCACCAATTGCCGAGTCAAAAGGAAATAATATCAGAAAAATATGGATTAATAATAGGACAAAAGGTAAGTTTTTTGGATGATGGTAATAAATATAATGGTTTTATATATAGAATAAACAAAAGAGCAACAGTAATGGTAAAGGATAATAAAGGTTCTTATAGGGATGAGATGGGTAATGTATATACTAAATGGTATGTACAATTTGGCAAACTTAACTATTAGAAAGATATATATACTATTTTATTATATATGATATAATTTAGTAATAATTGATACTAAATTTTGAATTATCTTTAATTAAATTATTATAATACTTTAAGGTAGGTGGCACAAATGAAAAAGTTTCTATCAGTAATATTATGTAGTGTATTAGTATTTACATTAGCGGCTTGTGGAAAAACTGAGGTAAAAACTACGAGTACAAAAGGTCAAGTAAAACAAGAACCAAAAGTCGTAACTAAAGTTGAGACTCCAGTAGTGACAACAGTGGTACCTAAAGTTACACCTATAGTTAAAAATGAGAATATAAAAAGTAGAGAAGTCGTATTATATTTTAGTGATGATCAAGCAATGTATTTTGTGGGAGAGAAAAGAACAATAGTTTCACCTACGGCTAAGTTAATTGTCGAGGAATTAGTAAAAGGACCAGCTACTAAAAGTGGTAGCACAGCAAAAGCATATGCAACATTGCCTACGAATCTACAAGTGTCAGACGTACAAATAAAAGAAAACATAGCTTATGTTGATTTAAAAGCGAAGCTAACGGTGCAAGGTTCAGCAGGAGAGCAAATGGCATTATTTTCAATAGTGAATACATTAGTTTTAGATAAGGAATTAGGGATTAAAAAGGTTCAATTCCTTCTTGCTGGTGAAAAGGTTAGTACTATCGGTGGTCAATACGATGTTAGTGAACCTATGAGTGAAAATAAAGAAATGATGAAATGATATAAAGTAGGTAATAATTCTATAGTTTTAATATAATGTTAAAGGCAAGTTTTATACAAGGTACAGCTAAACAAATAACAAATAAATATGCTAGCCTATTTATTTTGTTATTTGTTTTTATGTACCTAAAAACTTGCCTTTTACCCTAGGGATTTTTTGACAACGTAAAACGATTTTCACTACAACCCATACACATACTTACACACCTATATTTTATCTTTCGATAGCATATAAGCATTACAGCACATATATACATCTTCGCTCGACAATATGAAACCCCTTGGGAGCTAAAAATAATCTCTCGACCAAGAAAAACCCCTAGTCGTATAAAAATCACATTCACATAAATAACAAAAAAACAATGCTAATTTATTTTCATGTGTCTTAATAAAACCTGCGGAGACCCATATCATCTTAGCTCGAATATTACACATCCGGGAGAACCATATATATACAGTTGGGCATATATACAGCTGTTAAGAACCCATAATAATCTTCCCTCTGGCATATAAAAAACCTTAGCAGATCTCGTATACTCCTTTGGCCGAATGATTTAAAGCTATTTCAGCCTACAAGCACTCTAGACTCAACCATTTTATATCATCTACTAACACTATTGTATGCTTTTTTTTATTTATTATACTAGTAAGTTTTACAAAATAATGCTATTCAAAAGACTAATTTTTGAATAGCATTTGTAACATTGTATTTATATATATGTTTGGATTTTATGGTAAAATATATAATAGGTGGTGGAAAAATAATGAGTGAAACATTTCGATTTATTCATGCTTCAGATTTGCATTTAGGATCTATTCTTAATGTAAATGGAAAAACACAAGAAGATTTACAAGAATTATGTAAAGATGCTGTATATGATGGATGGGAAAGAATTTGCCTTCGAGCAATATCATTAAAAGTTGATTTTATATTGATTTGTGGAGATGTTTATGACAGCCATTTAAGGTCGGTAAGAGGAAACAAGATATTTATAGATCAATGTGCACGATTAGGCGAAAAAAATATAAATGTATATGTAATTTATGGAAATCACGATGTTATGAATGGCGCCGAGGAATTATTTTCGTTGCCACTCAACTTGCACATAATAAGTTCTGAAAAAGAAGAAATTTTTGAGGTATATAAACATAATAAAGTTATTGCAAAAATCATAGGAAGATCATATAAACATCGATCTGAAAAAGAAAGAATTTATGAAAATTATTTATTAGATAATGATGTTTTTAATATCGCAATGTTACACACTGCTTTAGATGGAGAAAATAAAAATTATATTCCTTGTACTTTGAAGGATCTTAAAAGTGTTCCAAATATAGATTATTGGGCACTTGGACATATTCATAAACAAAGCATTGTAAATGATATTAAACCTATTATAGCTTTTTCAGGAATTCCACAAGGCCGTGATATGGGAGAGCAAGGAGCCTGTGGTGTTTATTACGTGGAGGTAAGTAAAAAAGAAGTTGTACGTATGGAATTTTTACCTATAGCAACAGTTGAGTATAAGATGGTAGAGATAATAATAGGTGATGATAAAAAAATACAAAATTATAGTGATTTGATCCTATCAATTAATGATGTTGTAAGTAATTTATCATATGAACTTCCTGAAATTCCGATTGGGATAAAATCTTCAAATGAAAATTTATTAGCTGATTTCAAAGGATATATTATTCGTTTGGTCATAAGAGGAAGAACAGATATGCATAATATAATAACTCATATGACAGAGGATGATTATAAACAACTTTTAGAAAATATAAACAAAGAAATAAGTTCGCAAAATTATTTTGTATGGGTAGATTCAATAATATTTAGGACATTGATGCTTAAAAATTTTGAAGAACTTAAATTACAAAATCCTATTTTTAATGATTTAGAAGAAGTAATTGGATTATATACTTCGAATTCTGAGCTTAAAGAGGAACTTGTAAAAAATTTGGGATCGATTTGGAAAAAACAAATTTTTACTGAAAATAGAGAGGACGATAAATTTGATTTTGATGAAGATACAATTTCAGATATTATAGCGCAAGCTAGAGAATTGCTTATTGAGAAATTAACAGAGATTTTAGAAATAACGTAGGGTGGTGAAAATTTGAAAATAACGCAGCTAGATATTAGAGATTTTGGAGTATTTCAAGGTGAAAAGATAGAAAAACTAGGGGATGGAATTATAGTTGTTGGCGGAGCAAATAGGTCTGGTAAAACTAGTTTGATGCAAATACTTAGAAATATACCTTTTGGGTTTTCGAAAGGTAGTACGCTACCACCACCTAAATTCCAATATGATGTAAGATGTGATTTAAGTTTAGATGATGGAGAAGAAGTAAATGTATTATTAAAAGGGTTTAGTAATCCTGAAATAGTCTATAAAAATGAACAAATCAAAGCTTCTAATAAAGGCTTGTATGATATAGATAAAGCAACTTACAAAGAGCTGTTTACAATAAGTCTTGATGAGCTTAATAAAAGCTCAGAAAAGGAAGATAGTAATTTACAGGCAATGCTTCTAGGGGCGGGATTTAAGCATATTGTGAAAATACCTGGAGTGGTTAAAGAACTAAGACAAAACGCTAATGTTATTGGTGGTACTAGAGGAAATCCGACTACTAAAATGTTTAAACCATTTGAGGAAAATATTAAAAAAGGAGTGGAGGGAAGAAAGAAATCTTCACTTTTGTTATCTGAATATATGACAAAGAAAAATAACTTGTCACTCCTTGAGGAGAAAATAGTTTTAAAGGAAAAACAACTTCGAAGGGGTGATAATAATATAATAAAGTTGGAACTTTTAAAACATAATTATGAGCTTAATAAAAAAAAGAACAATATAAGTTTAGAACTTCAAACTTATTCTTTTAGTGACAATTGCGTGAAAAATTATAACATAGAGAAAGCAAAGAACTTAAAAATTCAGTATACTAAAGAATTGGAGAAGTATAATACCGATAATTATGAATTTCAAAGGGAAACATCGAAGGATGAACTTATTAAAGCAATTTTGCTTGAAAATAAAACAATGATTATCAGTTATTATACTGGGGTATCAGGTATTAAGGAGAAAAGTAAGAATCTTCAATGCCTTAAGAATGAATATTATGATAAGGCCGATACTCTAATGAATAAAATAAAAAAATCTAACAGTAATTGGACTAGTTTTGATGATATAACAGAAGTTAGTTGTGACGATGTGCAACAGCATATTTTAACTCAAAATATTGAGAAGTATAAAAAAATAAAAGGTGATAAAATAACTCTGGATAAAAATATAGAAGACTTAAAAATAAAAGAAGAAATTTTACAAAAAGAAATAATACCTGAGTATTCTATAACTTATATGAAAAAATATTTCTATGTCACCATGTTCTTTATAATTATAGGGGTTGTGCTGTTTTTTACAGATAAAATGCTGGGATGTTCAATAATAATACTTGGAGCAGTAGGTACAGCAATATATTTGTTTATAAATTATTCTAATAGAAAATCACTCATTGCTAGAAATGTAGAGATTAAAGCTCAAGTGGATAGTATAATAGTTAATGATAAAATCAATTTCCATGAAACAAAAAAATTAGATGTCATGCTAAAAGAATTAAATAACATAATGGATGAGTATAGGGATATTCTAAAACTGGATGGACAAGTGTCAGCTGATGGTATAAAAGATTATTTTAAAACAGTATCATATTTAAAGGATGAAATATTCGAGTATTATTTGTTAAAGAAAAAGTTAATGAATCAATTCGATGATATCTGTGAGATATTAAAGAATATTGATAATGTTATCAATAAATTTAAAAACTTTAACAATAAAAGTTTACACCTAGTAAGTGCTCAAAAAATAAGTTTAGCTAATGTTGAAAATGTTTGTAGTGATTTATTACTGAAAATACAAACTTTATATAAGTATATAATGTTACTAGAAAAAACTGATATGAGTTATTCAAAACTTAATATTCTAGAAAAAGAAATATTAGATTTTCTTTGTAAAAAGGGTACAGAAAATCTAATTTTAGACATAGAAAAGTATATTAACCGTGGAGAAGAGTATATGAGATATAAAAAGCAGCAGAATGAATTTGAAATTATAAAGGAAAAATTATTGCAGTCGGTAAATAGTCAGCGTATAAAAGATATATTATATAATGAAAACAGTGGGTTTGTACAAACTGAGAATGAAAGTGAAGATTTGTTGAATATCTTTCAACAGTTATACACTCAGTATGTTAGTATTGAGGAACTTAATTCTGATTATAAGAGTTCAAATGTTGAAAATAAAGAATTAATAAAGCAGCTCGATATTTTAAAAAATGACAAGCGAACATTAAAAGATAAGCTCATGGCTTTAAACTCAGATGAGATGGTATTACAGTATGAGAAAGATATTATAGAGGCAAGAGGAAAGTTAAGACCACTTGCAGAAAAGTATGCTGTATATAATACGGCAGCACTATTTCTAGAGAAAATCAGAGAAAGATTTTTAGAAAATACTAAGGATAAATTGTTAAAAGGGGCTAGTAGCATCCTAAGTGAAATAACATCTGGTGAATATAAAGATATTATGCCGCGTGATGATTTAATGCAGGGAGATTTTAAAACAAAGTTATGTGATGAGAGTGTAAAAGAGAGTTCGAAAGAGTTAAGTCGTGGTACAAAAGAACAATTATTCTTAGCAGTTCGTATAAGTAGAATAAAGGAGATTAGGCCAAGTTTGCCAGTGATTTTTGATGATTCTTTTGTTAACTTCGATGTAGCACATACAAAAAATACAGTTAAAGCATTAGTAGAATTATCAAAAACAAATCAAATTTTCATTCTTACTTGTCATGCAACTTTAGTAGAACTAATAATGGAAAGGGCATCTACTGCTTTATATTTTAAATTAGATAAGGGGAAATTTTCAAAAAGTTCAGGTGTTAATTTAAAAGAATATCTTAAAGAATTGTAAGTAAAAAGGGTGCCACTAAAGAGTTTTATACTTCGTATAAAATCATAAAAACATTAGGAAAAATTTTATAAAAATGTGAAATTACTATCTGAGACTACTAAATTTTCTTTGAAATAGATCTATAGAAATGGTATAATAGATTGCTTAAAGCAATTATTTAAGATATTTATAAAAGGGTCATTATTGCAATTAAATGGAAAGTGAAGTGGTAGTTATTAGTAAGGCGTTATTTATTACAGAGAAACCAAGTGTTGCTGCGGAATTTGCCAAAGCCCTAAAAATAAATGGTAGAAAATCAGATGGATTTATAGAGTCTGACAAAGCTGTAGTAACTTGGTGCGTTGGGCATCTTGTTACTATGAGTTATCCTGAAAAATATGATATTAAGCTTAAAAAGTGGTCATTAAATACTTTGCCATTTTTACCTAAAAAATATAAATATGAAGTAATAGACGGAGTTAAAAAACAATTTAATATAGTTAAAAGTCAATTAGTTCGCGAAGATATTGATAGAATATATGTCTGTACAGATTCAGGAAGAGAGGGCGAGTACATCTATAGATTGGTAGATGAAATGGCTGGCAAACCTGATAAACAAAAACGAAGAGTTTGGATAGATTCACAAACAGAAGCCGAGATTGTTCGAGGTGTTAAAGAAGCTAAAGATTTAAGTGCATACGATAATTTATCGGAGGCAGCTTATTTAAGAGCAAAAGAAGATTATTTAATGGGAATTAATTTCTCGAGACTTTTAAGTCTGGTATATGGCAAGACTGTAAGTAATTATCTTGGGAAAAGTTATATAGTTATAGCTGTTGGACGAGTAATGTCATGTGTACTTGGGATGGTTGTCCAAAGGGAACGAGAAGTTCGAGAGTTTACAGTTACTCCTTTTTATAGAATTATTGCAAGTTTCAATGTTAGTGCGGACTGTAATTATGATGGAGAATGGAAATCAGTAGATGGGTCAAACTATTTTGAATCTCAAATGTTATATAACGAAGGTGGATTTAAGAAGCAAGAAGATGCTGAAAAGTTAATAGGAGAATTAAGAGATTATAGTATAGGTAACAATGTCTTGGTTGAAAATATTTCTAAGAAAAAGGAAAATAAAAATGCACCATTACTTTTTAATTTAGCGGAAATGCAAAATGAATGTTCTAAGAAATTTAAGATAAATCCAGAGCAAACGCTTAGTCTCATTCAAGCGTTATATGAGAAAAAAATGCTTACATATCCAAGAACGGATGCTAGGGTATTGTCTACTGCAATATCAAAAGAAATTGATCAAAATATAAAAAAATTAATTAAATTAAATGGAAATACTGAGATAAATAATATAGCTAAAAATATTATAGAAAAAAAATGGTATAGTGGTATTGCTAAAACAAAGTATGTTGATGATAGCAAAGTAACAGACCATTATGCAATTATTCCAACAGGTGAAGGTCTTCAAAACTATACATCATTAAAGGAAATGGAAAAGAAAGTGTATAATTTAGTGCTAAGACGGTTCCTTGCAATATTTTATCCACCAGCTGTTTATAACAAAGTTTCTGTTATAACAAAGATAAATAATGAAAGATTTTTCACATCAGATAAGGTTTGTGTTGAACTTGGTTACCTAGAAGTTCTAAAACCAGATAGTGATAGTAATGATAGTGAAAGTACAAATATGAAATTTTTAAGTCTTCTAAAAAAAGGACAAACGGTGACACTTAAAGATTTAATAGTTAAAGAAGGTAAAACTTCACCTCCTAAAAGATTTACAACAGGTTCAATAATTATAGCCATGGAAAATGCGGGTAAACTTATTGAAGATGAAGAGCTAAGGGAGCATATAAAAGGCTCTGGTATTGGTACAAGTGCCACTCGCTCAGGAATTTTAACAAAGCTTGAAAAGATAGAATATATTAAATCTAATAATAAAACTCAAGTGGTTATGCCCACACTGCTCGGAGAAATTATATTTGATGTAGTGAAAAATTCTATCCCTACGCTTTTGAATCCAGAATTAACAGCTAGTTGGGAAAAAGGATTAACTATGGTTACTCAAAGTGAAATAGCAGGTGATATATACATGGATAAACTTGAAAATTATATAGTTAAAAATACTGATAGAGTACTTCAGCTAAATAATGGAATGAGACTTAAAAGTAATTTTGATAGAGTGAGTGAATTTTACAAAAGTTCTAAAGCTTGAGTGTAATACTAGAAAAGATAAGCAGAAATTATAATATACCTTCTGCTTATTTTTTTTCTGCAACTACCCAGGAGAAGTAAAGGGAGATGATGTTAATTGGCAAAAGATAAAATAATCTATATTTGTAAAGAGTGTGGATCACATGCTCCAAAATGGATGGGAAAATGTAATGATTGTGGTGCGTGGAATTCATATGAAGAGAAACTTGTTAAGGCAACTTCCGCTAAACAAAACACTTTAAATAGTTTGGTAGCTGCAACTAAACCTACAAAACTAAAGGCAGTTAAGCAATCTAACAGTGACAGAATAATTACTGGAGTGTCAGAGTTTGACAGAGTTATGGGTGGAGGAATAGTTCGCGATAGTGTTACTATTATATCGGCTCCACCAGGAGCTGGAAAGTCTACGCTTTTGCTACAACTCGCAAATTCACTTTCTTTAAAAGAATATAAAATTTTATATGCATCTGGAGAGGAAAGTAAAAGCCAAATTAAAAATAGAGCTGATCGAACAGTAAAAGAGATAGCTGATAATTTTTGGGTTGTTTCGGATACAAAACTTGACGAAATAATACAACATATAGAAACAGTCGATGCTGATCTAATAATACTTGATAGTATTCAAACATTTACTTTGGACGAATATTCAAGTTCTAGGGCCGGTTCTCCTACTCAAGTAATTGAATGTGCAACAGCTTTAAAGAATATAGCTAAAAATCCAGATAGACCAAGAGCTGTTTTTCTAGTTGGGCAAATGACTAAGGCAGATGAGATGGCGGGACCACGAATACTCGAGCATTTAGTAGACACTGTATTATATCTTGAAGGAGAAGATGGAGAAGAACTAAAACACTTGGTAAGTAAGAAGAATCGTTTCGGAAATACAGAAGAAAGTGGTATGTTTAGGCTTTCAGACGTAGGAATGGAAGAGATAACTGATCCTTCTGAGTTTTTTATGACTAAAAGAGATGAGTTAGTTCCAGGAAGTGCTTTAGCGGTTATAAAGGATGGAACAAGACCAATTGTTATAGAAATAGAAAGTCTAGTATCAAAGTCTTTTACGCCTTACCCAAGCAGGCTAAGTGAGTGTTTTGCAAGGAAAGAGCAATTAGGAACCCTTATTTCTATTCTAGAAGAAAGGGGAGGGATAGGGCTTTATGATAAGAATGTTATTATAAAAGCAACAGGTGGCCTTAAACTTACTGAAACATCAGTAAATCTTGCTGTAGTTATGAGCATCGCATCCTCTTCACTAAACCACGGAATAGCAACAGATACAGTATTCATTGGAGAATTAGGTTTAACTGGAGAACTAAAAAAAGTACCATCATTAGAACAAAGGTTAAAAGAAGTAGACAGAATGGGTTTTAAGAAGGCATACATACCTCAAAATTGTTTAAAAACGGGCGTTAAATTTAAAAATTTAAGAGTCATTCCATGTAAAAAACTAACCGATGTTATAACAAAAGAATTCAAATAATAATGAAAAGGTCACTGAAATATTTACATAAATTTCAGTGACCTTTTATATAATTACTATTTGTCTTAATGGACTTCAGCCGATAGGCTGCAGGTATTTCCCATATATCATTGTTAGTTTCTACACTATTTCAGCTTATTGGCGGATAGGTATCATAACAGTATGAAGAATCTTCATACTGACTACAAATAAGAAGAGCAGAAAAATTGGATTCAAATGATATGTACCATATCCGCAGCCTAACGGCTAAAAGACTTTTTTGTGGACAGTATTGAATTTATTATTTTCTTTATTTGACATAATTTTTAGATACATAGTAATACACTTTTTCCTATTTTATAATTAATTCAAACAATTTCTTAGCGGCCTTTTTAGGACCATCTTTCTCTTGTCCTTTAACTCCAAGGGAGGTTCTAATTTGTCCAACTTTTACTCCTGTTTTAAATAGGTTATCAAAATATTTGTCTATAAGTGGATTTACTAATTCTTGTTTTTGCACAGGTCCAAACGGATTTGCAAAATAAGAGGTTACAAGGCCTAATTCGGTAGTAGTACCTTTTGCCATTCTAGCGCCTCTTTTGCAAACATCAATTGCATCTTTTGCATTTGCAAAGAAATTAATTTCTTCAATACCATCTTTTACTTCTTCATAATTATTTGCATAAAGGAATAAGTCTATAGGGTACCCCTTAATAATATCTTTATAACTTGCTACTGGCATAACAAGTCTTGCGTTAATCTTATCTGGATTCATAAATATACTTCTATCTATTTCCTTAAAAGCATAACCTGTATCTAAATCATCGAGTCTTACGAAAGCTCCAATTTCGGTTCCAAAGGCTAGTGGTTTCGAACCTTCTTTTAAAGTTAAGTAACCCATGTCATCAAATACTATGGTCATATCGCTTATATAATCTTCACTTAAACTTCTAAAAGCTTCTAGACTTTCAGATTTACCAGCACCGCTATCACCCATAATAACAACATTAGCACTGTTACCATTATTCATAACAATGTGTACCATTGCACCATGAATTGGTAGTGAACCTCGTTTAATCATTATTAAATTATGAAGTGTTAAGGCCATCTTTTTTACATATCCGAAGTAATCAATTTCATTGCCGTAACTTATATAGCCAAGCATTATATCATTTTCTTTATCATCATAAAATATTGTTTTAACGATAGGGGCAGAATCTTTAGCACCAAAAACAAATACTATATCTGGTTTAATATCTCTATACTCTTTTTCTTTTGCCATTTCAAATAAGTTACATAAAGTTATTGCATGAGCCATAAAATCTCTGTGAACATAAATGAAGGCAAGTAGTGTCCCTACCTTGGCAGGATAACAAAACCAATGATCGGTGGTTATAGTACAATTTTTTAATGGATTTTCAAAACATTCATCAAAAATACCATCGCGGGTATTCTTTTTAGGGTAACTTATATAAGGCAGGTCTAAAATTATTGCATCAATAAATGGAACGTTTTTCAATTTTTCATAACCTACAGGAATTGGCCAACTTATGGTATTAACAATTAAACCAGCATTACCACCTGCGGGTAATTGTCTGTAAACCTTAGGTTTATATCCAATTACATTTTCCTCGATTTTTCTGTATAAATCAAGTATAAGCATTGAGAAACCATTGTTAGCTTCAACAAAGCTTGTTTTTTCTATACCTTCATTTATTTTATTGTTATGAATTACAGTATACCTTTCAAGTTTTCTCCAAAAACTATAGAAATCTTCTATAAAGTCTATAAAAGTTGCACGACTATTCATGAGAGAGCTATATTTAGTATTTAGATTTACAATCTCGGTTACATTTAATACCGATAAAAGCTTAAATAAATGTACAAAAAATACATCTAATTCTTCATTGTCTGTTTGTGAATTTTCTATAAGATACTTATATATGTTAGAATTCTTCTTTTTTATTTTCTTAAGATATGCGTTGAAAACTCTTCTAAAGCCATCACTTTCTAACAATTTCACAGGGGTATTACAATATTTAGCGGTGAAATTTATCATTACTTTTTCATTACTTAGAGAAAATTCTTTTTTCAAGTTGACACCTCCACGTGTAAATAAATAATTATTTTGATAATTGAAATACATATTGGTGAATGTTATCATAAACATCAATATATAATTGTGTATCATATTATAATACTATAAAAGTGAAACTATAACAATACTGAACCTGCAAAATGAATGATGGTTAAGTACAAGGTATGGATATTAACTGTGCTAAATTAAAAAATATATTTATTATTAAGAGCCTACTTTTATAATATATTAAAATAAATGTAAAAGTAGGACAAAATTGAGTATAATTTAAAAAGAGATTACATTAACTAAAAAGTTAATATAATCTCTTTTGTAAATTTACTAGTATCTTATTCTTCTACCACTACGATTTTTGCGTCTACGTATAGAAGAAATTAGTAGGAGAATTAATATTATAATAACAATTAGAATAACCACAATTGCAGCATACATAATTATATTATTTTTTAATATAGTAGCTTTTGAAACCATTGGATATAATTTATAAGTTTTAATGTAATCCTTTTGTTTAACAACTAAAGTTCCAACAGAGGTATTTTTACTAAGTTTCCATGGCTTTATTGGATCAATTTTAATAGTTGTTTGACGTTTTACATTATTGTTATAAAAGGTAACATCTTCTTTTGATGCAAGTGGCACATCCATTGTTTTTGTAGGTCCTATAAATGGAATAACTTTATAAGGCAAAGATATTGTTTTAATAGCAGTATCTTTTTTATTAGTTACATCCGGTTTAGCAGCATAACTATAATTGATAAGTTTTGTCATGTCATCAAAAACTATTGTATCTTTTGGTAGGTTATATGTAGATTTCATAACGACACCTATAATATGTCTACCATTACGTTCGTATATAGAAACTAGGCATCTTCCAGCCTTTACTGTATATCCAGTTTTACCACCTAGGTTACCATCTATTCCAAGTAATTTATTTCTATTAGAAACAGTAGCAACAGGTCCATTTGTAGACTTAATCACACTTGTTTTTTTACCCATAGATTTTCTTACCCAATCGTTTTTAAAAGCAGCTCTACCTGCGAGAGTTAAGTCGTATGTAGTTGTATAATGGTTATCTTTATCCAATGCATCATCCAATCCATTTGGAGTGATAAAATGAGAACCTGTCATTCCAAGTTTTTTAGCTTTAGCATTCATCATTTTAGCAAAATTAATTGGATTTCCACCAACGTTATCGGCAATCACATAAGCAATATCATTTCCAGAATAAAGAAGAAGCCCATCCATTACATTATCAGCGGACATTGTATCTCCAATAGCTATAGGATGAATATTTAGATTATATGAGTATGATGGTTGAGATTTTGCATTTTTTGTATATTTTAAATTATCAGTTGTAGTCTTATTTTCAGCAAGTAGCAAAGCTGTAATAAGCTTTGTAATGCTCGCAGGGTACATCTTATTATCAATGTTTTTAGCGTAAATAATTTCATTAGTATCCATATCTACAGAAATTGCAGCTTTAGCATCTAATTCTGGCTGATTAGTAGCGGCAAAAACCGTTGTAGAAAAGACTAAAGTAAAGATTAGTGTAAATAATAGAAGGCGGTTTCTTCTTTTCAATTTTCATCTCTCCAGTTTAATTAAATTTTTGTTTATCTATGATCAAATACAAGCATAAGTATATCATTTTAATTTATGAAGAACAAGGAACATTGTTTAACATAATATATTTAGGATGAAGTTAATATTATGATGCATTTTAATATGATTAACAAATTTTTATTATATTATGTTATAGTTAAAAGTATATATTGATGTAAAATTTGAAATGAAAAAATGCTATTATTATAAAACCTTGCCACTTGCTATGTGGGTGGCACCAAGAAAGCACTAGAAAGGTTGTAATTAATATGATAAATAAGGTAGAAAAAATATTTAAGGATAGGATTCCTAAAGCAATAGGAGATTTTGATAAAAGTGCAGTTATGATATTACTCGTTGAGGAGAATGAAGAGGTATCAATTGTATTTGAAGTACGTGCTTTAAAATTAAGAAGTCAACCAGGTGATGTTTGCCTTCCAGGTGGGAGAGTTGAATTAAATGAAGACCCAAAAGAAACCTCGGTTCGAGAAAGTATGGAAGAATTGAATTTAAAAAGAGAGCAAATTGATATAATTGGAAGTATGGACTATTATATAAGTCCTTATGGCAATATAATGTATGCTTTTGTAGGGCGTCTAAAATATGGAGAAATAAATCCAAGTGAGGATGAGGTAGATCATATATTTAAGGTGCCATTAAAATTTTTTATAGACAATGAGCCACTCTATTATAGTATGGAGATAGGTCCATTAAAACAAGAGGGTTTTCCTTTTCATTTAATAAATGGAGGAAAAAACTATAAGTTTAGGAAAGGGACTTTAGATCAATATTTTTATGAGTATAACAACTATGTAATATGGGGTTTTACAGCTCAGATTATTAAAAGTTTTATTAAAGTTTTATTAAAGTTTTAGATAAATAAAATCTCAAAAAGCAGTAATAATATTTAAATTATTACTGCTTTTTAGGTTATGCTATTTATTAGATACAATCTTGTTTTTTTTGATGAATACTGAAAGACTTAATACAATAACAACTATATAGATAAAAACATATACTATTGAAAGTAATCCTATAGTATAGAAAAATTTTAAATAAATAAAAGCAATAATTGATAGTAGTGCCCAAAATAGAGAAATAAAAGCTATTATATTGTTTCTTTTTCTCCAATGCTCAGGGTCTTTCATAGTTCCAATAATATTTTCTCGCCTTTTACTTTTAGTGCCAGTATTGATTACAAGAAATTTGTAATATAAAAAAAATATGAATTCTATTATAGAAACTAAAAAAAACATATAGGATAAAGATATACTAGTTATGTTCAAAAAAATCACTCCTTTTAGGAGTTAATATGCCCTAAAAGTTAAAACATAACACTATATTTTTTTGTCATCTATAGCTTCTTCATAATAATCATTTCCCCACTTACACATAATGTCTAGTATAGGCATTACACTTTTACCTTGTTTTGTCAAAGAATATTCTACTTTTGGTGGAACCTCGGCATATACTTTTCTATGAACCATTTCATATGATTCTAATTCTCTAAGTTGTTGGGTTAACATTTTTTGTGTAATAATACCCATAGATCTTTTTAATTCACTAAATCTTAATACCTCGTTATTAGCTAATCTCCAAAGAATTATTGGTTTCCATTTACCACCTATAATATCTAATGTTAATTCTATAGCACAACTATATTCTTTGTTATTTATTTTCATTATTTTATCACTCATAAATTCCTCCTGTGTTTTATATTGTAAGAGTATTATACAGTAACTTAGGATACTAAGCCACTTAGAAAAACTAAGTGACTTATAAGTTAGTACTTGTTTAAAAAACATCTAGTATGTACAATTATATCATTGATATATTTTATATACAATGATATAAGCATATTGTAGCTGATTGCGAAACTCTAAAAGATTTTAGTGAAATATCTATCTAAAATTTTAG
>ERZ1463035.27-NODE-27-length-32093-cov-13.415756_pt1 | contig 32093 bp, 35 predicted proteins | sample MGYA00564486_ERZ1463035 | MGnify/ENA primary metagenome ERZ1463035 (study PRJEB39244, sample SAMEA3635149) | Helicobacter pylori | study: EMG produced TPA metagenomics assembly of PRJEB11511 data set (Assembly of a 5300-year-old Helicobacter pylori... | reverse complement strand
ACTGGTGACTGGAGTTCAGACGTGTGCTCTTCCGATCTTGGTGTTGGTCATGCTGCTTGTACCATTAGGATCATCCTTATATGCAGTAACTTTTAAATTAGCATTGGGTAAAGGCTTACCATTTTTATCAAGAATGGTAATTGTAAAATCATTATTACCTAGTTTCAATTTTTTAGTTGGGAAGTTTAAGGTGGCTTTTATGCCATCAACCGTTTTATTTATTTGAGTACCAGTTGTAGATGCAAATGCAGATGTTGAAACTGATAAAACTAATATTAATGTAAATACAAAGTTTTCTAATGATTTTAATTTCATGTCAATTGAGCTCCTTTAATTTATATTTAGTATTTTAGTTTAGATAAATCAACATTTTTATTACGATGAACTTATTTTTTCTGAGAAAAATTAAGAATATAATTCACAAGATTTATTAAACTTGTTTTATAGGCCGAGTCTTTAAATGTCTTAAGGGCTGATATTGCTTTATCTCCATAGAATTTAGCATCTTTCGTGGTAATATTTAGATTAGTATAAATATCTTTATCCATACAGTCATCCATTATCTGGTATGCCATTCCTAAATTTAGTCCATAAGTTTCGATACTATTAACGTGCTGTTTTGTTGCTCCGGCTAGTGCAGCTGCAATTTTGCAGCTAATAGACATAAATGATGCTGTTTTACCTTTATTAATATTCAGATAAATTTCACGAGTTGGCAAGAGTAGAAAATGCTAAAGAATAAACGACATCACCAGCAAGGATTGCTATTTTATTACCATGAACTTTATTTAGAGTTTTTTGACCACGCCTAGTCAAGTCGTTATCAAGGACATCATCATGTATTAAACTAGCGCTATGCATGAGTTCAAGGCCGGTAGCAAACTTAATTAGGTGATTATTAGTATTTTGAGGTAGATTGTTATCTATAAGACCTGCCGAGAGCAAAGTTAGGATAGGTCGAAGCCTTTTTCCAGGAATTTTAAAAAAATAACCTATAATTTCTTTTAGATAATTTATACTAAGATTTTTATAGAGTTTTTTTAGTTCTTCTTCAACAAGAAGTAGATCATTACTTATTGGGTTATAAATATCATCAAACTGCAAATCTTTCATCACCTTCCTATATTTAAGAATACATTAATGCGTTATTTTGAAGTATTATTTATCTTTTAAAATATTTTGTGAGCACAATATGTAGTATACAAAAATGGTATGAAGATATTATGTAGAAAATATATTAAATCATCTCCTTCGGAGCTGCAATATTAACGATTTCAGAAGGAGATTGTGCCTCCCACTTATATAAGTGGAGGGCTTTCCTTCTGAAATGTCGTTAAACTTATTTTTTATAAAGCAAAAAGAGAAGCATTGAGCTCCTCTTTTAATTTACTTATATATATAAATCAAGCTACAGTGATACTTACATCTCATTTGTTATTGCTATAATAATCACAAAATTTTATTGAAATATAAAATAAACATGCTACCTTTTCCTTCTACGCTTTTTACTTCTATATCTGCATTATGGAGGGTCAATATGTTACGTACAATGGTAAGTCCTATTCCGGAACCCTCTACAACGTGTCTACTTTTGTCTCCTCTATACAGTCTTTCAAATATATAAGGTAAGTCATCCTTTTTAATGCCAATGCCTGTATCTTGAATTTCTAATATTACTTTTTTATCAGATTCTTTTAGAGTAATATTAATTTCTCCTTGCTCTTGGGTAAATTTAACTGCATTTGATAGTAAATTAATAATTACTTGTTTTATTTTGTCTGTGTCACCTAAAATATAAAATTGATTATTGACACTACATTTTAATGCCATTTTGATATTTTTATTTTCTGATATTATTTCAAACTCCTTCTGGACTAAAGTAAGGATGTCTTTTAATGATATTTTTTCCACGTTTAAAACTGTTTCTTCTCCTTCAATCTGTTTTAAGGTATTTAAATTGTCTATAAGCTTCCCAAATCTAATAACTTCATCATTAAGATAAATCAATCTTTTGTTGTCTATTGGGAAAATACCGTCAATCATAGCTTCAAAATTGTTTTGGAGAATATTAAGCGGAGTTCTTATTTCATGAGATATATCCGATATTAACCTTTTTCTAAGAGTATCTTGATGTTTAAGATTCTCTCCAAGAGAATTTATGCTGTTTCTTAAATTTTCAAGTTCTAAAATGGTACTTCTATCATATGAGCGTGCATTATAATTTCCATTTGAGAGATCAACTGAAATTTCCGAAACTTGTCTAAGAGGATTAGAAAATTGCTTTGAAATAATCAAACTAATTAATATTGTTATTAAAAGAGAAAGTACAATACTTAAGATAATACTCTTGTTTATCGATGTTTTAAAATTTACATCATCACTGGTTAATAATACTGGACCATTTTGTCCTATGTCTACATAACCTACAATTTTATTTTTATATTTTATTTGGAGAGTTCTTAAAGTATACACTCCGCTACTTTTATGAGGCATACTATTATTAGTGTTGTTAATTATGTCATTTGCATTCATTCCCCAAACAACTTTTTTATTTATATCCTTAAGAGTGAGGCAGTAATTACTCATATAGGCTTCATGCGTAATTTCTATTCCAGAAGTTTTTGACCACTTAGCATTTTTTTTATATATTGTTTCTAAATATGTTACTATTCCAGTGTCCCTCTTAGTTTGTATTTCAACTAAATACTTGTTAAAAGTTTTTGATATTGCTATATTTACGAAAAGTGTAGCTAAGAAGAGTGCTAATATGGATGTACATACTAATATAATACTTAATCTTTTTCTTATGCTTTGCATAATTAATCACCACCAAATTTATAACCAATTCTAGTTACTGTTATTATGTATTTAGGATTTCTGCTATCCACTTCTATTTTTTTACGTATGTTTTTAATATGCACATCTATTGTTCTATCAAAACCTTGAAAATCAATTCCCATAATTCTTTCAATGAGATGCTCTCTTGTAAATACTTTGCCACCGTTAGATGAAAGAATTTGTAATATATCGAATTCATTTGGAGTAAGTGATATTTCTTCTCCTCGCACATAAACTATCCTTTTGTCATAATTAATCTTTAAATCTCCATTATTGTAAATCATTGTTTCGGACTTATTTATATTAATTCTTCTAAATAAAGCGTTAACTCTTGCAGTTAATTCTCTTGGGCTAAATGGCTTAACCAAGTATTCATCAGCTCCAAGGTTTAATCCTTCTATTCTATCCTCTAAGGTGCTTTTGGCAGTGAGCATAAATATGTGTACCTCGGAAATTTTTCTTATAATGCTGCAGACCTCTTCACCAGATATGTCTGGTAACATCAGGTCTAATATAACTAAATTAAATTTGATATTTTCAAAAAGTTCTATTGCGGCTAAACCTTTTGTAGTGGTATATACAATATAGCCTTCTTTTTCAAGATATGCTTTTAGTATTTCAGAGATCTTTTCCTCGTCTTCAATAATCAATATATTATTCAAGTTTATACACTCCTCGTATAATGTAATTGTAATTGTTCATAATATTTAGTGTTATTATTAACTTATTTATAATACATTACACTATGTAAGTCAATACAATATCTTCTATTCAAACTAGAATTTAAGTAAAAAATTGATGGTTTTAACGTAAATTAAGTACAATAAAATCAAATTTTTATAAACTATATTTTATAATTAAATGGGTAAACTAAATAATGCACACTATTTATATAGTGTAATTTTATATTTGAAGGGAGAATATTTATGAGTGAAAAAGATTTAGAAAAGTCAGAAAAAGATAGAAATACTATTGAAATTACAATCCCTTTTAATGGTGCTATTTCAAGCACTAATGTGGGGTCAAATTCTTCAGATGATGATGGTTCCGGGAAAAAACAAAAGAGTGATCAATCGGATGATAATAATCCCAAAGAAGGACAGATGAGTAGTAAAGTCGATTCAGTCGATTTTTCTAATGAGGATGGTTCACAAAAGGAAAAAAAGAATAATAAACCAGATGAAAGTAATATTTCTGTTGATGCTACTTCAAAAAACGGACAAATGATAATTAATATATCAGAAAAGTAATGTTAAGAATGAGAGTTTAATAAGAGTAATCATAATTTATATTACATGTGAAAATGCATATGAGAAATCATATGTATTTTTTACATACTATTGATTTTACAAATGTAATAGTAATAAAAATGAGAATATATGAAATACGCATAAACATGGCTAAGACTAAGAAGATAGTGTATATTAGTAGTATATGGAATCTATTTGCTAATTATATTATCGTAAAAGGATGGTGCTATTTTGAAGGATTTTAGAATTCTTTTAGTGGAAGATGAAAGACTAATGTCAACATTTATTGAAATGGAATTAAGTCATGAAGGATATAAAGTTGATGTTGCTTATGATGGACGTGAAGGTTTAAATATAGCTGAGGAAAATGAGTATAATTTAATACTTTTAGATGTTATGTTACCTGGACTTAATGGAATTGAGGTTTGCAGAAGAATAAGGCAGTTATCTCTTGTACCTGTAATTATGCTTACTGCGAAAAGTGATATATCAGATAAGGTTGTAGGACTGGATGCAGGTGCAAATGATTATCTTACAAAACCATTTGAAATAGAAGAACTATTAGCAAGAATTAGGGTATATCAAAGAGGAACATCTATTGGGAATAAGAATGATGAAATTAAAGTAAAAGACATAGTTATGAATAATAAAGCTCATAATGTTAAGAGAGGCGGCAAAGAAATTGAACTTACAAAAAAAGAGTTTGATCTTTTAGAAATACTTTTAATAAATAAAAATGTTGTGCTTACAAGAGCACAATTAATTGAAAAAGTATGGGGTTATGACTATATAGGCGATACTAATGTGGTAGATGTATTTATAAGATATTTGAGATGTAAAATTGATGATGGCTTTGAGGACAAAATTATAACCACTGTAAGAGGGGTAGGATATGTTATTAAAGGTGAATAATTATGAATTTTAAGATTATTGGTTCTAAAATTATGAATTTAAAAATAATTAAAAGTGCAAAAATATCTTTGAAATTAACGGTGATTTATGCTGTAATGTTCTCATTAATATTACTTATTTTAAATGCTTCTATTCTATATGGTATAAAATACTATTTGTACGGCCAAGCAAATAAACAAATAGAAGACGTCAAAACAATAGTGTTAAGTAATATCACGTCTCGAAATGAACATGTAGATTTGTCAGATAAGGAACTTGTTTCAGATGTGACCTCAGAGCAAAATATATCAATAAGAATACTAGATCAATCTGGGAAAGTACTAAATAAATCAAACGAGTTTAATTATAAGATTATAAGCAAAGAACCTTTTGATAAAATAATAAAAATTAAAGAAGATGATAAACATTTAGTATATAAAATTTTAAAAATGAAAAGCTCAAAATATGGAGTAATTTATATTCAAATAGTTAAGTGGATGGGTAATGAATATGATTTTATGCAAATTCTATTTATTTTAATGGCAATTGCAGATTTTATAGGGATGATTGCTTCGATTATATTAGGATATGCTATGAGCAAAAAGATGTTAGAACCTATTGATCGAATAACTAAAGCTGCTGATAATATTAGTATTAATAATTTATTGGGAAGAATTGAAGTTACAGGTCCTGATGATGAACTTAAAAGGCTAGGTAACACTTTTAATAAAATGATAGATAGACTTCAAGAATCATTTGACAGGCAAATTCAGTTTGTATCAGATGCATCACATGAACTTAGAACTCCTATTGCAGTTATTCAGGGGTATGCAAACTTAATAGATAGATGGGGAAAGGACGATAGACAGGCTTTAGAAAAATCTATTCGTGCTATAAAACTAGAAACTAGTAATATGACAAATTTAGTTGAAAAACTATTATTTATTGCTAAAGGTAATAGTGGAAATCAAAGGATTAAAAAAGAGAATTTTTTACTGAATTACCTTATTTGCGAAGTGATTAGTGAAACTAAACTTATAGATAATAGTCATATAATAAGTAGTGACCAAAATGATTCAATTAGTATATTTGCAGATTATAAAATGATAAAGCAGATGATTAGGATATTAATTGATAATAGTATTAAATTTACACCAGAAAAGGGTACAATAGATATAAGTTCAAGGGTTGATGGTAGTGCGGTAAAAATTACAGTTAGCGATAGTGGCATGGGAATACCAAAAGATGAGATCCAAAATGTATTTGAAAGGTTTTATACTGTTGATAAATCTAGATCAAAGGAAAAAGGTGGTACTGGTCTTGGACTATCTATCGCTAAGTTGATTGTTGATGTACATAACGGAACTATAGACGTAGAAAGTACAGAAGGTTTTGGGACAAAGATAACGGTTATATTAAACACATAGGTTTCAGAATTCATTGTTATCTATGCGTTTGTTTCTAAAAGATGATAATTATTAAGCTGAATCTAAGATACTTTTAATGTAATTTTAATCTTATAAATATATTATATAAGGTATGGGGGACAATTACACAATCTCCTAATAATTAAAGGGGGAATGATGAAAATGATGTCCTTATTACAGAGATTTGATGATTCTATATTATTATTTGTCAAATATAACATGCATGGAATTATTATGGATAAAATTATGGTTATATCAACTTACTTAGGTAATAATGGTATAATATGGATTATAATAGCGCTGGTACTTATATGTAATCATAAATATAGAAAAGTAGGATTTATGGCTTTAGCAGCATTAATTCTAAGTGGAATTTTGGGTGATGAGATTCTGAAAAATGTATTTAGACGTGCAAGACCGTTAGATACTATATCAACAATGAATATATTAATACCAAGACCATTATCATATTCATTTCCATCAGGGCATACTATGTCTTCATTTGCAGTTGCAGGGGTACTAGGGAAATGTTTCAAAAAATATGCTATTGAATTTATAAGTTTAGCATCTCTGATAGCTTTTTCTAGGGTGTATTTATACGTACATTATCCTACAGATGTTTTAGCAGGGGCTATTTTAGGGCTTATGTGTAGTGCAATAGTAATTTATTTATTCAATAAATTAGATCATAAATCCAAGGCTAGTATATAAGAATTTTGCAAAGAATACAATTTTTAAAATAGGTGGTGATGTTTTGAATTCTGCAATAGTACTAATTAATAATTATGGATATATAATTTTGTTCAGTGCTTTAGTGCTTGAATTAATCGCATTCCCTCTTCCAGGTGAATTAATGATGACATATTGTGGTTTTCTCGTTTATCAATCTAAAATGAATTGGGGTATAAGTATTCTAGTAGCTACAGGTGGTGTAATGCTTGGTATTACAATTTCTTACTTTGTGGGCGATAAATTAGGCGCAAAATTTTTTGAAAAATATGGCTCATATGTCCACCTTGGACCCGCTAAAATTGAAAAAACATCCAAGTGGTTTAATACATCCGGTAATAAATTATTAATTCTAGCATATTTCATTCCTGGGGTTAGGCATATTACAGGGTATTTCTCAGGAATAACTAAAATATCATATAGAAGATTTGCGATAAACGCTTATTTTGGAGCATTTTTGTGGACTACTACCTTTATTTCATTAGGTAAGATTCTTGGACCGAATTGGGATAAATTCCATGGAGACATATCAAAATATTTGATTATTGGTAGTATAATAATATCTATAATATTAACGATTATATATGCTTATAGAAATCATAGGATACAGATAATCGAGAATACATATAAGCTTTTAAATAAAACTATAATTATATTTCATTCTATGGGAAAAATGAAAGTTGCTATAGTGGCTGTAGCAACTGCTTTTTTAGGGTTTTCAGTTCTCGTAATTGGAGTAATACAGGATTATTTATCACATGAATTTAACCAATTCGACATTGTTGTATCATATTTAGTGCAAGCAATTTTTAATTATAAATGGTCATTTTTGATAAGTATGTTTAAATTAACAACATCAATGAGGGTATTAGTACCGCTTACTATTTTCATGCTTGTATGGATTATAAGAAGGAATGTGGATCGAATACTTGAAATCCAGTCCCTATTTATTGTGATTTTAGGTGGAGAAATACTACAATATGGTTTGAGGCATATTTTTAGGCGAATAGGACCTTCTTTAATAAGCCTAATGGGTAATAAACAATATACTTTTCCAAGTTATGAGGCTTTAATGGCAATTGTTTTTTATGGATTTTTTGTATACCTAATAGTTCGTCATGCAAAGAAACTTTGGGCTAAAACTGTGGTCTTAATTATAACTTTATTTATTTGTATAATATCAGGTTTAAATCCAATATTTTTTGGAACACAGTATCCAAGTGATGTTTATGCGGGGTATGTTTTTGGTGGAGTCTGGCTTACTATAAATATCATTTTATTAGAAGTGTACCGAATACTACCTACAATAAAATTAAAAACGAGTGATTCCCTAAAGTAAATATAATACTTTAGGAAATCATTTTATTTCCATTTCAACTTTTCAAGTTCGATGTGACTTCGATACCAATTATCGTTTTTTAAAAGAGCTTCAGGTGTGCACAGATTTTTGATCATTCCATTTTCTAAAATAGCCACAGTGTCACAATCGATTATAGAAGACATACGGTGAGTTATAGATAATATTGTGTGGGCCTGGCTGGCTTTTTTAAGCACTGTTATAAATTTTTTTTCTGTAATAGAATCAAGATTTGCAGTAATTTCATCAAGTAGTAGTATTGGTGGATCTGTAACTATTGCTCTTGCAATTGCTAGGAGTTGCTTTTGACCTTGAGAGAAAAGAGTATCACTATCCACCTGCGTATTAACACCATTTGCTAGAGTTACTATATAATCTGTTAGTCCAACAAAATCTAAAGCATTATCAATTTCCTCTTTTTTAATATTCTCATCTTGTAGACTAATTTGATCACCCACCGTTCCATCTATCATATGAAAGCTTTGGTTAACATATCCGAACATTTTACGTTTTTCAGAGTTTGATATATTATAAACATCAATTCCATTTATAGTTATATTCCCATTAGATGGTTTTAAGAAACCCATAGTAAGTTTAAACAATGTAGATTTTCCAACACCGGTTCTTCCTACAAAGGTGATTTTTTCTTGTGGGTTTAAATGAAGATTAATATTTTTTAAAATGTCAGTTCCTTTTTCATATTGAAACGTTACATTATTAAAAGATAGAGTTACATCTGCTCGACTAGGAATAATGTCCCCAGATTTTAGTTTGTTATCAATACTACTGTCTTCTGGAACCTTATAAAAGTCATTTACTCTATGAATGCCAGATACTGCCTGCTGGATATCTTGAAGTTCCATACCAAGACTTTCTATAGGGGTAAATAAATTGGAGATTAATTCAATTGAGGCTGCCACCATGCCTAGGGATATTCCTAAATAGTTTAGCTGCTTTGATGATAATATTACAATTAAGCCAATAACTAAAGCACGAGTTATCTGAATGATTGGAGAAAATACAGAATCATAGAAATTTACCTTTTCTACAGTTTTGTAGTTATCTAGCAAATACTGCTTATAATTCTTTTCCATGTATTTTTCTTTACTATAGGATTTAATCATCTGCACATTCTTTAAGCTTTCTGAAATATGATTATTTACTTTGCCAACTATTATTCGATTCTCTATTTCTGCTTCTAGCATTCGCTTTTGAAAAATCCTAGTAATAACATAAATAATAGGAAGTAGCAGTAAAGTACCAATTCCAAGTCTTGAGCTAAACAGACAGATAGATATAATAATGCCTACAATTTTTAGGCAGTCGATTATCATTCCAATAATGCCACTTGTGAACATAGTGCTTATTGCATCCACATCATTGGTAAATCTTGAAACAACAGTGCCGGTTCCATTTGACGAAAAGAACATGGCATTTATTCTTTTTAATTTTTTCATCATTTCAAGCCGGATTTCCTTTGTTATTTTTTGACCTAAAACTGTAATCACAGCCTCTTTTATAAAATCAAATATGCCAATAAAGAGTAGTATAACTATATAAATAATTGCTAAGTTAAATAGTTTGTCACTACTTTTGGGTACAAGGTTATAATCAACAATATATTTTAACATTTGAGGAGGAATTAAGCTTACTATTACAACACCGCAAATAGCAAGGATCAATATTATATCGAATTTAATATTTTTTTTAATAACTTTAACAATAGAGCTTGCAACTAAGCTATTCTTCATAATTATCATCTCCAGTAGATTGCAAATTTACTATTGATCTATAAATTTTAGAATTTTTCATAAGTTCAGTATGTGTACCATAGGTTGTAGTTTTATCTTTATTTAAGAACACTATAGTGTTAATTTTTCTGAAAATAGTTAAACGGTGTGAAATTAATATAATTAAACTGTCTTTATAATTATTTTTAAGATTTTCAATAATGGTTTCTTCTGTCTTCATATCAACTGCAGAAAATGGGTCATCTAAAACAATAATTTTACTCCTGTTTAAAAGGGTTCTTGCAAGTGATATTCTAGATTGTTGACCTCCACTTAGCCTAGTTCCACTATTACCTACCAATGTGTTTTCCAAAAGGGGCATTGATAATAAATCAGTGTCAAAGCAAACATCCTTTAAAACAGAAGAGATGTCTTTACCATTTCCAAGAGTTATATTGTTGTAAATAGTGTCTGTAAGTAATTGAGGGTTATGACCTAGATATGAAATCATCTGACTTCGCTCATATTCAGTGTAAGACATAAGCTCCTTGTCATCTATCCTAATGCTGCCTATGTAGGGATATAGACCAAGGAGGGATAAACCGAGTGTAGATTTACCACAAGCGACAGAACCAGTAATGCCTATTATTTGACCTTGAGATCCTTCAAAACTAATATTTTTTAATATAGTCTGTTTACATTTGGGGTAACAAAAGCTAAGATTATTTATTGAAAGTTTTGTCTTAGAGGCATCAAAACAGGTCAGAGTAGTTTTGTTTTGGTAATCTGTAAGATAAGGTTTAATTCGTTTCCAGGATATTTGCGATTTTTGAACAGAATTAAATAGGTTGGCAGCTTTACTTGCCTTAGTTCCCATTGCGGTAAACATAATCATGTAAGTAGAAAAGTTACCAACAGTCCATTCACTATTAATAACCTTTAATCCTCCAAGGTAAATTACAAAGATTATTCCAATCATTGCAATAACATTATAAATTGGTTGCATGGAATTTTCTAAGATATCAGCTTTAATAGCCTTGTTTTGTAAATCTGTCAGTTCTAGATTATATTTTTCTAGATTTTGATTTTCTATACCATTTGCACGGTATAACATTGCATTGTCTACGGCATCGTAGGTAATACTAGCTATATAGCTACTTTTGCTGCGATAGGCGATAGTGTATTTGTATATAATTTTTTTTAATTTATCGGCAAGCCACATGGCAACTGGAATAAATAGGATAGAAAGGAGAATTATTTTCATATCATAAAATAGCATTGATATAAAATAGGATGTCATAAGTACACCAGTATCAAATACTTCTGTTGTGAATTTACGCATACCTTCAACGCACAGATCAACATCAGAAATGGCCCTAGTCATTAGGTCACCTATATTTTCTTTATCTAATTCGTAAATATTTTTATTCATTATATTATTATATATCATAAGTCTCATGGTAGCGTTTGAACTATTGGCAAAACGTCTTGTGTAAAAACGCTTAAAGTAGCGCATTAATTGAATCAGCGCTATAAGAGTAACAAAAGTAATTGCTAGTATTATTACTGCTGATAAATTATTACCATTAATAATGGAATTAATCAACTTACCTTGATAAATTGGACCTACAATTGCAGTTATGTTATAGGCTAAGCCAAATATTATAATGCATGTTACTACAAATTTTTCTTTCTTCCAATAGTTAATAATTTTATTTGGTTGTTCCATGGGCTTAATAGTAAGTTTGGCCATAATAATTAACATCTCCTCTGTTTTAAATTATATGTATTAAAGACTTTATATGTTCATTTTACTCTTAATATGGAATTAATTTATAAATATAAGATTTTTTAATCAAATTTTAATCTTACAAATATATAATATTATCAACAAGAAATAAGATAGGCGTTTAATAATGAGGAGAGAAAATATGGATATTTTAATCAACTTTATAAGTGTAATAATGCATATTGATAAGTATTTAACTTTAATGGTTCAACAATATGGAATGTTGACATACGGAGTTCTTTTTTTAATTATATTTATTGAAACAGGTTTAGTAATTACACCGTTTTTGCCAGGTGATTCAATGTTATTCGCGGCAGGAGCACTAGCAGGAATTGGATCAATGAATATAGTTACCCTATTAATAATATCATATCTTGCGGCTATACTTGGAGATACTGCTAATTATTTTATTGGTAAAAAGATTGGGAAAAAGATACTCGCAAAAGAAGAAGTAAGATTTATTAACAAGAATTATTTAATAAAGGCTCAGGAATTTTATGAAAAGCATGGGTCGATGACAATAGTAATTGCAAGATTTATTCCTATAGTTAGAACTTTTGCACCTTTTGTAGCTGGTATTGGAGAAATGAATTATTCGAAGTTTATACCATATAATATCGTTGGCGGAGGACTTTGGGTAAGTTTATTCTTAGGTGGAGGTTATTTCTTTGGTAATTTATCATTTGTAAAAACTAATTTTTCTTATATGTTAGTAGCAATAATAATTATTTCATTATTGCCTGGAGTTATTGTGTTCATAAAGGAAAAGAGAAAAAAAAATGATGACGATGATGACGATGAAGAGGGGGTTATGACTAATGAGATTTAATAACATTAATAAATAAGTACAATATAAATTAATATTTATGTGAAGAGCATTTAGGACACAGATTAATCTGTTATCTAGGTGCTTTTTTAATCTTTCTTAATATCAAATCTTATAAAAGATAATAGGCATGGAAACTATAAAATAAATCATATAATATATTAAACAGGAATAAATTAGCAATAATACTTATTTGGTTTGTATTTTGAAATTATAGAATAACGCATGCCATAAAAGGAAGGTAAGCATGAAAAAAATAAAAAAAGAAAAAGGTAAAAAGAGTAAAATAAGACTTGTAATGTTGTTTATTATATTCGAAGGTCTTTTCACAATAATTACAGGCCCATTTATGATTTATTATGGACCGTTTAAAAATGTAAGATCTACAGTTGTAGGTTCTGCAATGACTACTTTTTCATTGCAATGGCTAGTGACATCATTTTTATCTGATGATAAGATAAAAGAAATTATGAGCCAGCAGAAGGTAGATATTATAGTTCAAGATAATTCACATGGAATAGGAACAGGTGTAAAGGTTAAAAATAAAAATGATAAAAGTGTTATAAGATATGAAATAACAGGAAATAAATTCAAAGGATTTCTGTTAGTGATTAATGATCCAACCAGAATAAAGGTAGGGTATAGTAGTAAGCTTGGTAGGGAGGGAGAACTAACTAGTGTTATTGCAAGAGATAATAACGCCATTGCAGCTATTAATGGTGGCGGGTTTACAGATATGAGCTCAGACTCACTGTGGACGGGAACTGGTGCAAACCCATCTGGAGTTATAATGTCTAGTGGAAAGATTGTTTATAATGGTACAAATAATGATAATGAAAAAATGGATACCGTAGCATTAACTAAATTAGGAAAGTTATTAGTTGGTCCTTATACAATTAAAGAACTGATAAAATACGGGGTAAATGAGGCTGTGTCTTTTGGACCAGCCATGATAGTTAATGGGCATAAAACAATAAAGAATGGTAATGGTGGGTGGGGAATTGCACCTAGAACATGTGTAGCACAAAGAAAAGATGGCTCAATACTATTTTTAGTTATTGATGGCAGACAGATACGTAGTTTAGGGGCTACTTTAAGAGAGGCCCAAGACGTGTTATATGAACATGGGGCTTATAATGCTACCAATTTAGATGGAGGTTCATCTTCTACATTATTTTATGATGATGAAGTTATTAATAATCCTTGCGACAGTTTAGGTGAAAGATCAGTACCTTCAATTATATATGTAGAAAGTAGAAAATAATGAATGCGTTTTTGTTTGTATATAATGGCTCAAACAATTGCATCGTTACTTATAAGGCAACCTCTGGGGAGGTTGCCTTATAAGTAACGACAACCATTATTTAATACTATCATTTACGTATTCTTCATCAACATCGTAAAAAATATCTTCGTTTATTGTTCTGTATGGGTTATAAATTTCGCTAGAGGTTATAGTATACCTAGAGTCGTGATTGTCGTTGTACTCATTATTTTGAGAGAGGGGGTAGTCATCACTATAAATACCATTGTACTCATCATTGTAAAAAGTATTACAACGAGTATTATATCCATTCTCATTCGAAAACATTACAGGTGCTACTGGCACTAAATAGTAAGTGGGATAGTAAATTATCATATTCACTCCTCCTATTTGTAGTCTTCACAATAGATTTTAAAGTAAGCTTTTGGAAATTTACATAATGGACAAAAGGTAGGTGCTTCTTTTCCAATATGAATGTATCCACAATTCATACATTGCCATTTTACATCAGTGTTCCTTTTAAATATCATACCTGCTTGAAGATTATCATATATTTTCATAAACCTAATCTCATGATTTTCTTCTACTTCTTGTAATTCTTTATATAAATTTGCAATTTCTGTAAAACTTTCTGCCCGGGCTTCTTTTTCAAATTGCTTATATAAGGTGTTACTTTCATGAGATTCTCCCTGCGCAGAATCTTTTAAATTATCGGCTGTACTTTTATTCATTTTAAGAAATCTATTAAAAACTTCTCTTGCATGAGCCTTTTCATTATTTGCAGTAGCTTCAAAAACGGATGCTATATATTCATACCCTTCTTTTTCTGCCTTTTCAGCATAAAATGTATACTTATTTCTTGCTCTTGACTCTCCAGCAAAAGTACTAAGAAGATTTCGTTCAGTCTTACTACCATTTAATTGCATTAATATTCCTCCATTAAGTAATTTATCTTCTTTATTATCTTATTCATTATGAGGTTAAAGGTTACTTTAAAAAAGTAATCTTAAAGAAAGCTATATTAAAGGAAAAATTGTAATTGCATATAGATAATATTTATAAAAGCAAGCAAATGGGAGGTTTATGTATAAAAGAAAATATGATTACCGTTTACTAAGTATAATATTAGATGGTTAGTTTTTGACCTCTAGATAAAAAAATGTTATACCTATATTGTTAATTGTTATTTTTTTAATAGAATAATTAGTTAATGGTATGCTATATTTAAATTCTTGTGCTTCATCCTTAAATTGTGGTAATATTAATCTTCAGCAAATATTATTCGCCAAAGGAGTAAAGAATGATTTATTCCTTTGATAAGAGAATATTTATATAAATAAATCAATATTTAGTAAAAAAATATTGGTTTTATGTTAAATTCAAGGCATTACAATATTTTATAGCGAGTAGGTGAAAGAGTGAGGTATTTAAGACAATTAATGATTGTTTTGATTCCATATATTATTGGTACTGTATTACAACTAACATTAAAATTGCCGATTCCAGGATCTGTTATTGGACTTATTTTACTGTTTTTAGCACTACAGATAGGAATTGTTAAAGTGGAAATGATAGAAGAACTTTGTGAGTTTCTTTTATCAAATATGTCATTTTTCTTTATTCCAGCGGGAGTAGGATTAATGACAGCTTTCGGTGTATTAAAGGGTAAATGGATACCATTTGCGATTATAGTTATTTTATCCACATTTGTAGTGTGGATCGTAACAGCATTAGTAGTTAAAATTTTAAGGAAAGGACGAATACATGAATGATTTAATTAGCTCACCAGTTTTTGGAGTAATAGTATCACTTGTTGCTTATGAAATAGGAATATATATAAAGAAAAAAGGTAAACTTCCAATTTTTAATCCACTTATGATAGCAATTATTATATTAATATTTTTTCTTATGAAATTTCATATTAAATATGAGGATTATAATAATGGGGGTAAAATTATTTCGTTTTTTTTATTTCCTGCAACGGTTGCATTAGCGTTGCCGATGTATAAAAAATTTACGTTATTTAAACAAAATGCTACTCCAATACTTATAGGTATTTTTAGCGGAGCTATTGTAGGTTTTGTAAGTGTAGTATTTCTTTCAAAATTATTTGGCTTTACAGATGTACTTATTGTATCTTTAATACCGAAGTCTATAACAACGCCTATAGGAATAGTATTATCGAAGCAATTAGGTGGGCTTCCATCAATTACGGTTGTAGCGATAATAATTACAGGAATCGTAGGATCAATAAGTGGTCCATTTATGTACAAAATTTTAAGAATTAAAGATAAAGTTGCTATGGGAATTGCTATGGGGGCATCATCTCATGCGTTGGGAACAGCAAGAGCGATGGAAATGGGAGAAACTGAGGGAGCGATGAGCGGTTTAACTATGGCTATTTCAGGAATTGTGATTGTTCTTTTATACCCTCTTTTGTGGAAAATATTCCTTAAAATGTTCTAGGTTATTTTAAAAAGATGACTTGTAGATTTGAAAAAATGACTATAGCTTCGTAGAAGATCACTAAGGAGGCACTATAATTATGAAAAAAGATGAAGAGAAAGGCCCACTAAAAAAATTATTTAATTCAATAGATAATTTGTTATCTGATGAGAAAGAACAAAATTTAAGAACTAAATTGGCTAAAGAAATACGTAAATGTATTTTTACAGATGATATACTTGAGAGACTTAATGAAAATGATTTTTCAGGTATGGTTGAGGAAGAAGAAGAACCAATGGTTCTATTTTCTATGATATTTCCTATTTTCGTTGAGAAAAATGATGTTATTTTTAGGTTGTATAAGCATAAAGTTGAAGTTGATTTATCAGATGAAATGAGCGATAGATATATCTATATATTCTCAGATGGAAGACTTACATCAGGGTTATTTCAATGTTTTAAACTTTATGATGACGAATATATGTATGGAGTGAAAAAAATAATAGATATGATTCCAAGTTTTAAGAATACTGTAAAAGAGGCACTTGTAACTTTAAATAATAATGAAGTATTCACTAAAGAGAAAATGGGGACATTTAAAGAAAGAGAAGTAATTGCTAAAGATAATTTTAATAAATTATTTGACAGTTTAGATCTTTTTAAGTAAATGAAGTATATTATGATAATAAAGGAGTGGCCTAGGCTTCTCCTTTACTTGTTAGTAAATCTTTTTTTAATGTAGAGTATCAAATATTTAACACATAACAATAATTTTATAGGGACTCGTTTGTGCTGGTATGCTCATTGTAGTAGCACCGTAGACAACAATAAGATTGCGGTTTGTTGGACTTTTGGTAAATAATTGACCGTTTTCAAGTACTATTTGTGTCCATGGTGCAATATTTAAATTTAAATTATTATCGCTACTAATAAGATTATTGTTAAAATAGTCTACTTTCACATTTTGATAAAGGGAATCTGTTGCCATAACGATTGCCGTAAATTGTGGTGGGAAAATGAGGACTGTAGCTGCATTTGCATCATAGAATCCAGTTACTATATCTCCGGGTGTTAGCATTACATGGTCTACAAAGTAAGTAGTCGGCTGCACTACGAAATTTACTAAATCTCCATATCCATTAGCTACAGACATTAAGTTATAGCAACCTGTGTTTTTTTCACTTTCATCTATCCAAAAATCATTGATCATTGTAATTACTCCACGGAAATGCTGGAAATTTTTCATATTAATCCCTCGATTCTTTCATTACTATTTAAAAGCATTGGAAACTGCTGATTTCTCTAAGATCCATTCCAAAATATCTCCAAGTATTTCTATCCCAGCGAAAACCTGATATAGATCTAGGACCCACGAATGTAAGCCATGCCCAAAATCCTCTGCCTCTTCTTGGCCATATATATACAAATCTACGAAGGCAGGGTTTTATAGCACCTTGGTCTATTGATAGAGGGGTAGCACCAAATTGTTGTGTCTTAGGTTCGGGTGGCGTAAAGTTTGGTGCTGAAGAAGGTGGTCTTCCAGGAGACCCTGAAGCTGGACTGCCAGGAGGACCACCTTGAGGTCCTCCTATGAATGGTGGAAAAGGATTCATTTGTCTGTATGGACAAATTAGTGGGAGATTTTGAGCTTCTTGTTCATAAGTATTATTTAAATTAAACGATTTGATAGTATCTTCATCGATATACATCAATTAACTCCTTAAAGTATTTACAATACAATATATGTTTAAAGTGATGGTTTTGTTATTTTAAATTAAAATTTTTATTGGTTTAGTTAAAGTTATATGAAATTTCATTTTGATGGAGGTTTTTTATTTAACTATACAGTTTAATATATATGTATATTTTTTAGACAGTATTATGATATTGGTTGTATAAAATTATGGGGGTTAGAGTTATTATTCATATATGGCAAGTTAACAACTTGGTATATATAAATTGATTTAATTTTAGTTAAAAGTACATAATTTTAAAAAATGGAGGGTGTTAAAATGAAATTTAATTTTGATCAAACTATTGATGTAGAAAAAACTAATGCTTATATGGTTGGTGCGGGACTTGCATCAATGGCAGCAGCAATATTTTTAATTAGAGATGGACATGTTCCAGGAAAAAATATTCACATATATGAAGAATTAAATGTAACAGGTGGCAGCATGGATGGGAATGGTAATGCAAAGGATGGTTATGTAATTCGTGGTGGAAGAATGTTTGATAGGGAAGCGTATGCTTGTACATTTGGAATAATGGAAAGTATTCCTTCATTAACTGATCCTAAAGTTTCTATATTGGATGAATTTAATGCTTTTAATAAAGAAATTCATACTCATGCAAAAGCTAGATTAATAGATAATGATGCTAATATATTAGATGTATCGACTTTGGGATTAGACCGAGCAGATAGAATGGCGTTAATGGATATAATGATTAACTCTGAAGATTCTTTAGGAACAAAAACTATTAAAGAGTGTTTCCCAGAAGCATTTTTTAAGACAAATTTCTGGCTTCAGTGGACTACACTCTTTGCATTTGAGACTTGGCATAGTGCTGTAGAACTTAAGAGATATCTTCATAGATTTATTCAAGAATTACCACGACTTAAAGATTTATCTGGAATACGTCGTACACCATACAATCAATATGACTCAATGTTATTACCTATGACAAAATGGTTAAAATCACAAGGGGTTAATTTTGAATTAAACTGTAGAGTGACTGATTTAGAATTTAAACCATCAGATACTGAAACTACAGTTACTGCATTTAAATGTCTTAAAGACGGAAAAACAACTAGAATAGAAGTTGGCGATGGAGATTTTGCATTTGCAACTATTGGTTCATTAACAGCGGGTACAAGCCTTGGGTCAATGAATAAGCCAGCAATAATTAATGATAAGCATGTAGGGGGAGCATGGGATCTTTGGGAGAAAATTGCAGACGGTCGTCCTGAGTTTGGTAATCCAAAGGTTTTTGATGATCGAGTTGAAGAATCTATGTGGCAGTCTTTCACGGTAACACTTAAAGATCCAACAATGTATAATAAAATAATAGAATTCTCAGGTAATCAGCCAGGAACTGGGGCTCATATGACATTTAGAGATTCTGCATGGCTTATGACTATAGTTTTGCATAATCAACCACATTTTATTAGCCAACCTGATGAAATACAAATTATTTGGGGTTACTCTTTATTCCCATATGCAAAAGGTGATTTTATAAAGAAACGAATGGTAGATTGCACTGGTGAGGAAATATTAGCAGAAGTATTATATCATCTAAACTTTAAAGATGATATGAAGAAAATTATTGCAACGTCTATTTGTATACCATGTATATTGCCGTTTACAACAGCACAATTTTTAACTAGGGCAAAGGGTGATAGACCTCAAAATATTCCAGAAGGTTCAACAAATTTAGCATTGCTTGGACAGTTTTGTGAGATAAAGGATGACGTAGTATTTACAATGGATTATTCAGTAAGAGGAGCACAAATTGCTGTTTATAAATTCCTAAATCTAAATAAGAGACTTACTCCTATTTATAAAGGACAACATGATGTACGTGTAATGCTTAATTCTGTACTTGAAATGATGAAAGATGATAATTTAAGTAAGGAATTACTTGCAATAAAATCTTTGTTAAAATAATTTAAATAATAGAAGGAAGTCATAAGCTCTTAATTTAAAAGCTTATGGCTTCTTTTTTATGTAATTAATTCTATTAGCTAATTATGGATAAGAATGTAAAATTTATGTTTATTTATTACAATTTTGTAGATTCTATGTTGTATGTATTTATATTTAATGGTAATATTGTATTTATAAATAATGGTAATGCTAAATATATAAATAAAAAGTAATTGATTCAAAATAATTATGAATATTGAATAGGAGTAATTTCATGGATGATGTAAGTATAAGGAGAGAAATTAATATACTTTTAGAAAAAGCTAGTGCATCAAAATATTGTGAGCCTCAGCGGACAATACAATTATCAAAGCATGCACTGCTTTTATCCGAAAAGATAGGATATACACTTGGTGAAAAAGTCGCCAAAGCATATATGGCTTATTCTTATCATAGCATTGGTAATGATGAAGAAGCATTAGAATTAATATATATTTCACTTCATTATTTTATTAAAGAAGGATTTTATGATCTTATATGGTTGGCATATAATTTATTAGGAATTATATTTACCGAGTTAGGTGATATTGAAAAAAGTATGGATTTTTACGATAAAGCGCAAATAGTTGCCATAAAAATAGATTTAGGCAAAAGATATGATAAAAAGGCTAATTCTAAAAGAGCGATAATGCTTACTTTAAATAATATTGCTGAAAATTACAAATTACTTAATGCATACAAGGAAGCATTAAGTTATAGTGAAAGAGCGTACAAGATAGATTCTTTATACGATTATAGCTTATCAAGTGGAGTAACTATCCTTAGTTTAGGCGAGATTTATTACTTGTTAGAGGAATATGAAAAGGCAAATATTCTCTCATATAAAGCTTTAAAGTATATGAAACAGTATAATTATACTATTGCTGATGCTGATATTTATAAATTGCTAGCTCTGACTTCATGGAAAAAAAGAGATTATGCAAAGGCTGAAGAATATTTTTATATTGCAATAGATTTGAATGAAAAAGAATCAATTCCTAGTTATAAAATTGATGCATTACTTAGTTATTATGAATATATGATGGAACGAAAAGAAATAACGAAATCAATTGATATATTAATAAGTGCTTGTAATGTATCAATAAAATATAGTCAACATGAAAAAGTATCTGAAATATCAATGATGTTATCTATATTCTATGAAAAGTCAGGAAAATATGAATTATCTTTTAGATATATGAAATTGCATTATCAGTACGAAAAGAAACATATAGAAGCTTATAATAAAAATATTATTCAGAGTTTAAATACAAAAAAACAGATGTTAGAAATTGAGAAAGAGAATAACAGAATTACAGAGAAAAATGAAACCTTAAAAATAAAATCACAATCATTACAATTGCTTGTTGAAAAAATATCTATTATTAGTGAACTAGGACAAAAAATAACTTCAACTTTAAATGAACATTCCATATTAGATATACTTTATTCAAGTATTAAAGATTTCATGGATTTATCTTATTTCTGTATTGGTCTTTATGATGAAAATAACTCTATGATAAATTATTTAGATGCTATTATTAGCGGTGAAAAGGAAAATATGCCATCACTTTCACTTTCTAATAAACCAAGTTTTACTAAAAAATGTATTGACAGTGGCGTGTTGATTATAATTAATGATGTTAGTAAAGAGTTCCCAAAATATATTAATGAGGGAGCATTTAATAATCAACTAAAATTGAATTACAATACTGAGATAAATTCAATGATGTTTTGTCCTCTTATAGTAAACGCTAAGATTATAGGAGTAATGTCAATACAAAGTAAAGGCAAAAATGCTTTTACACCATACCATATTGAAATGGTTAAAGCATTATCAGCTTATGCTGCAATAGCAATTAATAATTCAATAAAATCAATGGAACTAGAAATGGAAGTTATAAAGACAAAAGGAATTCAAATTGAATTAGAAAAAGTGAACGAAATATTATTATCTTTGTCTGAAAATGATAGTTTAACGGGGATACCTAATAGGAGAAAGTTTGATACATACATAAATGATGTTTGGGAGAGTAGTATAAGGGGAAGAAGTAGTTTATCTTTATTAATTATTGATATAGATTATTTTAAAGAGTATAACGATAACTTTGGCCATTTAGAGGGTGATAAATGCTTAACTAGAGTTGCTAGTATTTTGGCAAACTTAAATAATGGACCATATTTTGTTTCAAGGTATGGTGGTGATGAATTTGTAATTGTATTGCTCAAAAGTTCAATTGATTATGCAGTTAAATTTGGAGAAAATTTAAGAAGAAAATTGGAAATATTGAATATTATACATGGATTTTCCGAGATTTCAGATAGAATTACATTATCAATTGGTATAACTTCTGTTTTCCCCAATAAAAACATAACAATAAATGAATTTATAAGAAAAGTTGATAACCAGCTTTATATTGCTAAAAGAAATGGCAGAAATAGAATATCAGCTAATGTATACTAAAAAAGTAGAGATATTACATAAATGGTTATCTAATATCTCTCTTTTTTAGTTCCATTTTATTGCTCCATTTGCCACACCTATCTCCAAAGCAACCTACAGTTTTTTCACCATCTTTTATTGCAATTACTTCACAATTATTACCACATCCATTACACTCAATATTTTTGGGTACAAAATCATTAAAGGCTATTTCAAACCCTTTGAAATTTGTTTTACCTATCCTCATGACTTTTTCTTTTGAAAGTATTGCAGCACCTATAGCACCCATTACATTATAATGAGTTGGAACATAAACCTCAGTATCTAAGGCTTTCTCAAAAGCCACTTTAATTCCAATATTCGCTGCAACACCACCTTGAAAGAATATTTTTGAACGGATTCGTTTTCCTTTTCCTACATTGCTTAAATAATTTCTTACCATTGCTTCGCAAAGGCCACCTATTATGTCTTCTTCATTATAGCCAAGCTGTTGCTTGTGTATCATGTCAGATTCTGCAAAAACCGCACATCTTCCAGCTATTCTAACAGGCGATTTTGACTTTAATGCATATTCTCCAAAATCTTCAATAGGGATCTCTAACCTTTCTGCTTGCCTATCAAGAAAAGAACCTGTACCGGCCGCACATACTGTATTCATAGCAAAATCTGTTACTATACCATTTTTTAATAATATTATCTTTGAATCTTGACCACCTATTTCTAATATGGTACTTACTTCTTTATCAATTTCAAGGGATGCAACTGCATGAGCAGTAATTTCATTTTTTACGATGTCCGCACCTATTAAAAAAGATGCCATTTGTCTTCCGCTTCCGGTAGTTCCAACCGATTTTATTTGATGACTTTCATATTTCTTGTTTAATATCTTTAATCCGTCCTGGATTGCTTTTATAGGTTTACCTTTTGTTCTTAAATATAATTTTTCTATAACATTTAATGAATCATCTAATAATACGATATTAGTACTTACAGATCCTACATCAACTCCCATATAGTACATTGTTTTTTCTCCTCTCTAACATATCTACAAATGCTTCTATCCTAGTAATATATCCGGCTTCTCCAGTCATTTCGTCTACTATTAAGGTCATTATCGGAAAATCTTTATCGCTTGAAATTTTAGTTAAGATTGCTTTTGACACAATTTCAGGCATACATCCCATAGGGAAAATTTGAATTGCACCATCAAAACTTTCTTTCTCGGCTATGAGCACTTCCCCCACACATTCTCTAGCGTGACCCCCGATATAATATGGAAGGTATTCTTTAGAGGCTTTTCTTATGCTAATTGAGTTAAGTTTAAATGGACTAAGTAATGCATTTTTAATCCACCAAGTAGGGGTAAGCATTCTTTTAGTGGATACGCCATAGTCCATAAGTTTATCTTCTATATATAGATTAGAAAAGGGTTCAATTATAGTATAAATTTCACCAATAATTGCAATCTTAATGGGGTCTTTATGTTTATTAATAGGAACGTTATTTATTTTATTGTTATATTTTTTTAAAATACTTACCATTTGTGGTGGGGAAATTGCATTAGCAGCATTAATGGTGCATTCTTTTAAAAGGTTTTTAAATTGACCGTTGTTAACTTCAAATCCTGTTAGACGATGTACTTTACTTTCAATTTTATCTATAAGCCCATTTACAGTATAGGCTAATTTCAACGCCCTAATTTTTTGTAATTTATTTTTAGAACTGTTGTTTGATATTTTTGATAGACGATTTAAAAATTCGTTTTTGCCAATATCAAAAGGACTATCAATTACAATAAATGTTAGGTTATGACCCATTTTCTTAAGTGCATTTATTTGTAATTCACAGTACTCACCAAATCTACAAGGACCGCAACTTCCAGGAAGGATTATGGTATCAGCCCCAAGTGTTATACTCTGCAAATAATTACCCATCATAATTTTATAAGGTAAACACATTTCTTCAGGAGAAAACTTTGAACCTAGCTCCAATGCTTCGTTGGTACTAAATGGTGGTATTATGCATTCTATACCTAGTCCATCAAATAATGCTTTAGCTGCAAGATGTGTGTTGCCGAAATGTGGAAATGTTATCTTCATTATTATTTTTCCTTTCAATCATATCAATAAAGGCTTCAATTCTTGTATCTACACCACCTTCACCAGTATGTTCATCAACTTTTAAGACTAAAAGAGGGAAACCACAAGTTTTATCTTTTATAAGTTCAATTACAACGGAGTCTATTCCGCAAGCAAAGGAAGATATGTATATAGCACCATCGATTTCTTTGTTTTTAGCTATACTAGCTGTAAAACCATAAGACTTTGATGCAAAAGTCCAAAAGGGTCGTTTAATAAGAGTGTTTACTTCTAATTTAATTTGTTCTTCACTTACATATTCTTCTGTTATAATTCCAACTCCTAATTTGTTTAATTTCTTTACTATATCCATATTAATAAAAGTATCGTAGAGATTGTATGGATGTCCAACTAGCGCAATAGTTATTTTATAGCCTTCATCTTTTATACCAAATTTAGTTTTTCTTTGAACATCTAGAGCGTTTGCAAAGGCAATCTTAATTTTATGTTTATCTTTCGTAATCATTTTGGCTAGTTTTTTGCACCAAGTGTATAATTCTTTTTCGCTACTAGCATATATAGGTTCTGTCATAACCTTTGGCATATTAGGTATGCTACATAAAATCATTTCTGGAAGCCCACAAAACTTTGGGCATATAAATTCTCGGGGACGTACTCTCATAAATCTTGGTATTATTAATAAATCACATTTATCTTTTATATTTAAGATATGTCCATGGAATATCTTTATAGGAAGACATGCTTCATCAACACAATATTTAATTCCTTCATTTAAAATATTTTTATTTGTATCTGTAGATGTAATTATTTCAACACCTAAGTCACTTAAAAATGTTTTTATAAACGGGGAGTATTTGTAGTATAACAATCCTTTAGGAATACCAACTTTCATAAGTTCCTCCTTGTATGTGTATCAACCACTCCTTTCTATTCTGAACTATTTAGAGGGAAAGTATTCTTATTTACATTAGAATTTATAAATTTAAGACATCTTAAAAAAAGGTAAAAAAATATACACCCATATCCAGGGGGATACAGGTGTATATAGTGGTGTCAATAATTTTATCTAGAATTACAGGGATATGACAATGTTAAATTTATAAGTTAATAACATCTAAATCGTCAGGAACAATGATATTGCCTGCAAAAAACTGTTTTCCTTCATCAGTATATAGTTTTCTTCTATTTAATATATTTTTATCCTCAGTATGAAATAGAACTATATTTTTTACATTAAGCTTAGATGCATTTTCACAAGCATCTTTTACGGTAGCATGATGTTTTTCATAAGGTTTAAAGATATCCTTTTGTGAATATAAACAAAAGGCTTCATGAAAAAGGTAATCTACTTTATTTGCATATTCAAATAACTCATCATTGTATGGCTCGTCACCTAAGAAAGCCAAACTTTTTCCGTTCCTAAGGGTTGTATTAAAGCCAAACTGAAGTTCTTTAGTGCTTCTGATATCGAAAAAATTTATATTCCAGTCTAGTATAGAAACCGTGCATTTATCATAGATTTCATTAAATAGTATTCTAGTTCCAATGTATTTTGTAAACTTTTTATCTAGAAGTAAGCTGCTTATTGTATTTATTATATCAACATTATTTTTATGGCAATAAATTGTTAGATTGCCTTCATAATTTCCATCCATTATTTGCTGGGCTACAGCTCTAATTATCCAAACAATTCCGGAAATATGATCGTTATGTCTATGAGATATAAAAACATGGTGGATATTGGCTATATCTATGTTTGATTTTTCTAGGTTTGATAGTATGGTATTCCCACCACCTGTATCTATTAAAAAATACTCTTTGCCGTTAGAAATGGTAAGACAAGTGTTATAACATTTTGTAACCATAGCACTTCCTGTACCTAAAAAATTAACTGATTCCATATATTTTCCTCCAATATTAGTTTAATTCAAATAATAAATTTTTATTTCATTTATATTTTAACTTGGCTTATGTTTATTATTACAGTAAAAAACATATTTATCAATAGCTTATTTTTTTACTGTTCTTACAAGAAAAGAAAATAAACAATAATATAATTAATGATAAGTAATTAATAGATATATAAATTGTGGGCAATATAATAAAAATAAAATAGAAAAAGAGGTGAATTTGAGTGAGTGTTTGGCTTAAAAAGATTAACTTGATTATTAATAATAAAGAAATTATTTGTTTGAAAAAAGTGGAGTCTAAACCACGATATAATACAGTTATAATTCTTACTGGAGCCGCCACGTATGCGTCAAATTATGCAATATTTGCAATGCAGTTTAAGGAAACGGAAGTTATTATAATTAATACACCGGGACATGGATTTGGAAAAACTTTAACTAAGGGTGAACCTTTAACTGATGGAAATGAGTTGGTAGATTTTCAGGTGGACGTGATAAAAAAGTTAATCAAAGAAAAGTATTGCACGACGAAAGTCATATTGCTTGGTTATTCAATTGGCGGAATGACACTTTTAAATATTATTAATAGAAAGCTATTGGAAAATAATATAGACCTCTGCATTTTATTTGCTAGTGCTAGATTTACAAGGCATAATGAAAAAGTAATCAAAGGATTGTATAATAAAGAAACTAAAACATTTAATATAAAAGCACTAATGGATAAAAATTGTACAAGGAAGACTCCTTGGTATATTAAATATCTAAATCCTAATTTAATATGTACTTTGTCAGCTACTTGCCATTGTGATTTTCTGGAGTGTGATAGCATGAACGAAATTTCTAAAAATGAATTAATGATAGATAATAACAAGTCCGTTATTGCATTTTTAGGTAAAAATGATTGCTTTTTTAGTGAAGAAGAGATACTTAAAACAATAAAAAGTTTTAGATATAGAAAATTTATATCACTTAAGGAGTATGGCCATCTATTTATATTAGAAAGACCTATTAAGGCAGGAAAACTTGTATTTAAGGCCATAAAAGAAGCTACTTTAAAAGGGTAAGTTTTTTATAGACTTAATTTTTTTAGCATGGTTTTATAATAGTACTTATCTGGATTAAATTAAAAGAGTATACTATAATTATATTTATAAGTATAAAAAAGTAAAGTGGATATTTATAGATGTATTTACGTAAAATCATATTTATTTTAAGATTAGGTGGAGGTAATACATATGGAAGCGAAAAAATTAAAAACAAAAGTAATAAGACCTAGATTTGATAGCAATCTTGATATAATAGAGTTATCTAAGGAGAGTATTGAGGATGAGAGTGTCTTCTCTTTTGGAACAGTTAGTGATTGCTCTATAGAAAATCATGAAGCTGATAGAGTGAATTTTAAACAAATAATATTTACAAAAGTTATTTTTAATAAAGTAACATTTAGGCGTATAGAGATGACAGATGTAAAATTTGAAAATTGTGATTTATCAAATGTGGATTTTAATGAGGCATCATTACAAAGAGTTGAATTTATTAATTGTAAAATTATTGGTATTAATTTAAGTGAGACAACCTTTAGAGATGTAATTTTTGATAACTGTAATGGTGAATTTGCTTTTTTTAGTTATTCTGATTGTAAGCAAGTGGCATTTCTTGAATGCCAATTACGTTCTTCAGATTTTCAAAATTCAAAGTTTTTAAAAGTTGAATTTAGGGAATCCAATATGATGGGGGCTTTAATGAATTACACAAGTCTAAAAGGAATAGATTTTACTAGTTGTAATATTGAAGGTATGGGAGTAAATATTGTTGATGTTAAAGGGGTAAGAGTTACATCGACCCAAGTAATTTCATTATCAAGTATACTAGGTCTCATTATTAAATAATTTATATGCTTTTTATAAAAAAATGAATGTAACTTTATGTTACATTCAAAAGGGATGTTTACTAATTTATTTTTTACCATTTAATTGCTCTGCAAATATTCTTGATAAATACATACCAGTGTTTTTTACCTGTGCTATAGTATTATTATTGTCGCCTACCTCAACAAGTAATGCATTATTACTTCTACCTTGATTATAGAAATTTATTCCCCAGTTAGCATAAGTGATTTCTAGGGGATTAATAAGGTTTGGAAATAATTTATTCGATATTCCAACCATTGAGTTTACCAGCTTTATCTGCTTAGCATATCTAGGGTTTTTACGTGTAACTACAAACATAAAGTTAGCAACAGATTCTCCATTTATTTTAGTTGTTATTGCGTTTTTACTAGGGACACCATCTCTATGTAAATCTATAATTAAATCAAAATCACCATATTTTTTTAAATTTTTATCTAAGTTAATTCCAGAATTTTTATAGGCTGAATTATAATCTGGTACATTATTTACAGTTTTATCATGTATAACGGAAATTCCATATTTCGTTTGTAATTGCGATGCTATTACGTCTCCTACAGCTACTACATTTAGCGATTCATTGGCGTTAAAAGCATTTTTAGTTTTATCACTGCCAGAGGCCTTATAGGACTCTGTAGTATGAGAATGATATATTAGTACTCGTGGTTTTGATTTGTTTAGAGTTTGTTTCAAATTGTTATTAATAAGGTTAGTTACAATTGAGGGGTCATCAGACTTATCTACCTGATTTTCAACCAATTTAAATGGAACGATTGAGTTTATATCATCACCTTCATTATTTGTATCATTACTAATTTTATCCTTGTCTAAATATGCAATTTCTTTTGTTATTATAGAAAGAGGGTTTGAAATATCTATACCTAAAAAAGATAGGATTGAATACTTGATTTCACTGTTAATATCTTGCTTCCCATTGCTAGAAGAATTAAATAAAGCTAGGGTGTTGCTAATAGCCTTAATGAAAAAATAATTTTGAGATGTTCCTTCACTAGTCGCATTAGCACTTTTGGGTAAAACTAAACCAAACAAAAAAATAAAAAGGAATGTTAAAATACTTAGAAGCATTTTACTGTTATTATTTTTTTTAATACTTTTACGTCTCATATTAATCCTCCCCACATTTTCATTTTATAAAGGAAAAACTACCTAATTTTATAATATATTCTTTAAAATATTAATTATTACATCTATTTAAATAAAATCAAAATTGGTTTCATCTATAAGAATAAAATTTATGTTTTACAATGTGAATTCATTGATAAACAGTTAATCTATATTGTAAAAAGAAAATTAGTGTGATAATATTATTTTAAAGTTTATATAAGTATATATAAATTATGGAGGAAATTTTATGAAATATTATGGAAAAACTTCTTTATCATCTTTATTAAAAGTAATGTTAGATGTTTTAATTGTTACAGGTTTTGTTGTATATTTATTTATACTTAGAAAAGCATTGATAATTGAACAATAGAACTTACTTGATCCTAAAAATATTATTACATTTATTCTATTTATCTTAGGTGGTTTTGCATTACTTTGCATAATGTATTATCTTAGATGTATTATGAATTCATTAGTTAAAATAACGCCATTTATATGGGGAAATGTTAAGAGTCTAAGAAATGTTGCTATTTCGTGTTTTACAGTTTCGGGTTGTTATGTGGTCAATTTTTTTATTAACAATCAATTTCTGAATTTTAAATTAATAGAAATTGATGTGACGGGTATACACACAGATATTGAGTTTATAATTTTTTTCTTTGCAGGCTGTTTTACGGCGATTCTTTCTAAGGTTTTTAAGCAAGCGATTGAAGTTAAAGAAGAAAATGACTTAACAATATAGATATTAACGATATAAGAATAAATTGAGGTGAAATACATGGCAATAATAGTGAATCTAGATGTAATGATGGCAAAAAGGAAGGTTAATTTATCAGACCTTGCAATTAGAGTGGGGATAACAAATTCAAATTTATCTATACTAAAAACCAATAAAGCAAAAGCTATAAGATTCTCAACCCTTGAGGCTATTTGTAGTGAACTTCAATGTCAACCAGGTGATATCTTAGAATTCAGAGGTGACGAATATATTAAACCAAATAAATAAAGTACCTAGTAGAGTTTTACACTTTTTAAAGTGTCTATTCTATAGGTACCAAAGCATTAATATCTGTCTGCTAATATATCCTTACTTACTGTGCGTAGTCTTCCTTTTATAGGTGTAGTCTGAAGCGCTTCGAACACCAACTCACCTTTATTATTTAATATCTCTACAAAAGTAGATATATCGATTATATTGATGATTCCTATGTCGTCTTTAGTCATTCCGCGAATGCTACAAAGGGTGCCTACAATATCCGTTGCTCTCATCTTTGTCTTTTTACCTGCATTAATGTGTAATTTCATAATTTCTTTACTAAGTTCTGCTCCTTTTGATTCTTTAACAACAGGTCTTGTATCCATTTTATTAATAAATTCTTCTTTTGAATTATTTATGATTTCAGATTCAGGTCTTTCTTTTAAAGGAATTTCTTTGCCAATATACTGCTCTATATCATACAAAAACCTATCATCACGATTTGTTACAAAAGTAATAGCATGACCCATCTTACCTATACGACCAGTTCTTCCTATTCGGTGTACATAACTTTCCTTGTCCTCTGGAATATCATAATTAATTACAAGCGTAATATTATCAATATCTATACCACGAGCTGCAACATCTGTAGCTACGAGGTATCTAAAATAACCCTTTTTAAAATCATTCATTACTCTTAATCTATCACTTTGTTCCATCCCGCCATGTATCTTTTTACAAGTATATTCAAGATCGAGTAAGTCATTGTAAACTGAATCTACCTTCACTTTAGTATTACAAAATATAATACAACTATCTGGGTTTTCAACAGTAGTTAAATCGCTTAAAAGATCTATTTTATCAAATTCATGTATGTTATATCTCTCTTGACATATATTATCAGATGATTTATTTTCATCCTCAATTTCTATATATGTAGGATCTTTCATGTATCTATTGCATAAACTATGTATGTCTTTTGGCATTGTAGCTGATAATAGCATAGTCACACGGTCTTTTGATAATTCACTTAATATCGATTCTATTTGATCTACAAATCCCATATTAAGCATTTCATCTGCTTCATCTATTACAAGATATTTTATATCAGATGTATCAAAGGTACCTTTTTCTATATGATCCATAATACGACCAGGTGTGCCAACTACTACATGTGTTTTTTGCTTAAGTTCTTTTTTTTGATCATTAAAAGGCGACTTTCCATAAACAGCGCATACTTTAAGTCTTTTAAACCTACCTATATTAAAAATATCTTCTTTGACTTGGATAGCAAGCTCTCTTGTTGGCGTTATTACTAATGCCTGAGGTTTATTTTCTTCCCAATCCACTAACTGGCAAATAGGAATGGCATATGCTGCAGTTTTTCCACTTCCGGTTTTA
>ERZ1463035.26-NODE-26-length-32177-cov-12.809476_pt1 | contig 32177 bp, 36 predicted proteins | sample MGYA00564486_ERZ1463035 | MGnify/ENA primary metagenome ERZ1463035 (study PRJEB39244, sample SAMEA3635149) | Helicobacter pylori | study: EMG produced TPA metagenomics assembly of PRJEB11511 data set (Assembly of a 5300-year-old Helicobacter pylori... | reverse complement strand
GAAGCGGCTATTACTTATATTAGATTTCAATCCACGCCCCTATGTTAGGAGCGACTAATTATTTAATAACTAATTCTATAGGTACAAAAATTTCAATCCACGCCCCTATGTTAGGAGCGACATTAAAGGCTCACCGGGTGCATTCCCATTATAATAATTTCAATCCACGCCCCTATGTTAGGAGCGACGCTGCAAGACAATATTATACTAATACAGGTAATGGATTTCAATCCACGCCCCTATGTTAGGAGCGACAGGTAATTGAGTATACAGACGTAAAAGTAAACGATATTTCAATCCACGCCCCTATGTTAGGAGCGACGCAATATATAAAGGAATGGCGTGGTGGCTTTGAATTTCAATCCACGCCCCTATGTTAGGAGCGACCTATACTTGCATAACAATATCAAAGCATTCTACATATTTCAATCCACGCCCCTATGTTAGGAGCGACAGTTATGGCGGATCAATTAAAAAGGTAATTGAAATTTCAATCCACGCCCCTATGTTAGGAGCGACTATGCGGAAACTTCACTTGAAAATGTTGTTTATATTTCAATCCACGCCCCTATGTTAGGAGCGACGTATGTTGGCGAAAATTGGTTTGGGATTAAATCATTTCAATCCACGCCCCTATGTTAGGAGCGACGTAATAGCTATGGCAGGTGATAAGGTAGTAATGGATTTCAATCCACGCCCCTATGTTAGGAGCGACTTGTTTTGGATTATCTACTTCAAAATGTCTGTATATTTCAATCCACGCCCCTATGTTAGGAGCGACTGTTCTTTATCCTTAATTTTACTTAGATCCATAATTTCAATCCACGCCCCTATGTTAGGAGCGACAATTCCCACTGTTTTAATTGATTTAATAGCTAAAATTTCAATCCACGCCCCTATGTTAGGAGCGACTCAATTTCTTCTGTAGTTTGTTTGCGAACACCTTTATTTCAATCCACGCCCCTATGTTAGGAGCGACTTGCACTGACTGCTGCAAGTGTTGTAGTGAGTTTATTTCAATCCACGCCCCTATGTTAGGAGCGACAGAATCAAAACCTTTAACTATTCAACAAATCATAATTTCAATCCACGCCCCTATGTTAGGAGCGACCAGTTTAACCAATATTCCTTTTCTTATATATGTATTTCAATCCACGCCCCTATGTTAGGAGCGACACAGTTTAGACAAAGTGATATATAGCGGTGATTCGATTTCAATCCACGCCCCTATGTTAGGAGCGACAGCAAAAATAACCCAAAATCCTTTAAATTTATGAGAATTTAAGATATTTTTACATTTTTCTTCTTAATTTATATCCCTCCTATCATATATCACACTTTTAACAAAGATTTTTTACTATATTTATGGTGCGAAGGCTCCACTATTTTATGTTTGCTTAACATACGCACTAAATTATAAGTGTACCTTCAATATCAATTGATTCTTTTGCACCTATATGCACAATCTTATTTTTATAATTGTTCCCTAAATAATAAAATCGCAAACTATCTTTATCCTTATCAATGATTTTCTCAAGCTTATGCTCAACCTCACGGCATTGGGCTGCATCCAATACACACTCGAAAACTGAGTTTTGAACACGCTGACCGTAATTAACACATTGTTTTGCCACCTGACGCAACCGTTTCATCCCACTTGGCGTTTGTGTATTTACATCATACGTTATAAGCACTAACATTTTATCACCTACTTCCACATAAATGGAGGATATCCGTCCAAATCACCACGAATAAACCTACCCAATAGCATTGCCTGAACATATGGTACGAGTCCCCATTCTACTTTTTCTTGCAAAAATGGATGCGTAATTTTCTCTTGCTTCTTGCTTTGCCAAGCTTTCAATATGCTTTTTCTTGTCTCATCATCCATATTAACTGCTCCATTTTCCTTTTGTGTAAAACCTTTTGAATTTACTTCCCTTTTGTTTATTAATGATATAACAAATCTATCTGCATAAACTGAACGTAACTCTTCCATCATATCAAGAGCTAGTGAAACTCTACCCGGTCTATCACGATGTAAAAATCCTACGTAAGGATCCAATCCAACTGTTTCCAATGCCGCTGCAACATCGTGTGCTAAAAGCGTATATACAAATGATAACATCGCATTAACATTGTCTAGAGGTGGACGTTTATTACGACAATGAAAATAAAAAGATTCTTTTTGTTGAAGAATTAGATCGTCAAATACGCTAAAATATTGCGAAGCTGCTTCCCCCTCATATCCTCTGAGCTGATCTAAATTTTCACTTTGTTCAACTAATGAAAGCGAATTTACAAGAGTTTTAGAAACTCCTTTTAACTTATCAACGTCAAGTCTTATTGCATAATCACGAGTTGCACGTTCAATAACCCAACGCGCATTATAAATTTTTCCTATAATAAAGTTTTTAGCTATTTTATTACTTTCCTCATTACTGTCTGAAAGCCTATACTGAGCCTTTCTTAAAGTAACATTACCCCTAACCTCACCAACTACTCTTGCAAGGAACCTACCACTTTGTTTCATAAAACTTAATGCAATGTTATGTTTTGCACATGCACCCATTAATGCTGGACTTGCACCAGTATAACCAAAAGCCACAATCCCTTCAAGATTGTGTAATGGAATTCTTGAAATTTCTATTTGTTCTTTTAAAATCACAATATTTCCTCCATCAAGGGATAAATAAGTATTTGGAGATGTAACATAAAGTGTATTTAGTAGTTTTCTCATTCTTCCACCTCCAAAATATTTTTCTTAATATAATTAAGGGCAGATGGATTTTTACATAACTTCGGCATGCAAACCTCAGTAAGTGAACACGCTTTACAGCTTTTAGATATTTTAACTTTAGGTGTATATCTTCTATCATATAATTCATGCATTTCTTTAAAAATAATTTTCACATGATCACGTAATTCATTATCAAATACGATTTTAAGTCTACGTTTTGTTTCCCCATAAAACAAATATGCTTCAGGAATCTGGCATAATAACATTTCCTCAATACACATAGCCTGTGCACATAATTGTAGAACATCTGATGCATCTTCTTTTGGTTTCCCACGCTTATACTCTACAGGAACTGGCTTATATTTCCCAGTCCTTCCAAATATATTTACCCCCTGCGAATCCTTATGTAGTTCAACTACATCACAAGTTCCAGTTATTCCAAGTGTATACGAGAATATTTTCATCCCACGGGAAATAATTATATCTCCACGTTTTTCTTTTACAGTATCATCATGTGTTTTCTCATGAAGAATTTCGCCCTCAATTGTTCGAAGATTTTCTTGCCATTGCTGTTCTATGTGTATCAATGCCCACTGACGTTTACAAAATTCAAAATGTTGTATCCCAGACAACAGCAAAAAATCATCTTCTTTATATTCCATCATATATTTCTGGTATTAGCCCATCTAATGTTTCATTAGAAATATTATAATCATTAATACTCTTTGGTATATCTACAATTGGTACAACTTGCAAACTTCTATGCACCTTTGCAGAAGAATATTGACCCATTTGTGCATTATGTTTCCACCAATAAACCTTACATACTTCCATGCTTCCATCAGGGCGAGCAGATGAACAGTCATTTTCAAAAAGTGTTATTAATGACTTTTTAATAAGTTCACTATCCTCTTCACTAAAACCTGTCTTTGTTGCTAATTGAATATTAATACTTCCATAAATCACATAAACGCCAAATTCAACTCTATGCTTCATACCCATTGTATCTGAACTTTTCTTATCTGGGTCTTTCTGAGTTTCTCCATTAACACTTTTTGTTATTTGCATACTTGATATCTCAATTGGTGAAACACTTACAGCACAATGGATTGAAACCGGTCCCCTTATCCCAATTGAAACAGAATTATCAGCTCCTGCTTTAAATGCAAATACTTGACCAAAACTTCTAACATCAATCCATTTTTCACAAGCTATTTTCGCATAATTTTCTTTGTCTTTATTTGATTTTTTTAGTTCTGGGCAACCTTCAGCCCTATCTTTAAGACTTCTAAAGCCATCTGTTCTTCTCTCATCTGATTGAACAAATATCTCCTCGCCCATGTCTTGAAGGCGATTACGAATTTTTCTTTTGATGCAAACATCAGAAATCTCACCAAACCCATCGTAGTTTTCTCTAGGTCTATTTCCGTTTAATGGGTCTCCATTAGGATTTGCATTTTTAGCTGAAATAATAACCGCAAAATCAATCTTATTTACAAAATTACTCATATTAAATCTCCCCTTCGTTTGTTTTTTGTAATTTCTTTTTTGCATTTTCTTCTATTCTTTTATTTTTTTCATCAATAAAAACTTGTCTTTGGCAATAATAACCTAAGATATAACTGTCATCTAATTTCTTTTGACTTGTAAATTCTTCATATGGTAACATAGAATTTATCTTTGTCATTAGTTCCGTTAAACTTGTGCCCTTTAACCCTAACCTTGCCATATATGGCTTAAGCTTATCTGTAATAATACCCCATGTTTTATAAGGATGAATTTTAAATTGATGCATTAGTCTTTCTGCATTCGTCTCTCTTTTTTCACCAACCGTATATAACGCATATTCTTCAATTTGCTGTGCTACCGCTAAAAGCCTGCCAAAAATATAACTTCTATCCATCTGATTTTCATCAAGTGACATTGACCATTCCTCCTTAAATTTATCATATCTATATTTTTTCACTAATGCACAAGTTATTGTTAATACTTTCTCCCATTCCCACTTTTCCATTGAAACTGGATTTGAAGCACGGTTTATTACTGAATTTACAAAATCATAAGGTATCCCAGCACCATCAATAATACATTGTAATAATCTTTCTACAGTTGATTTTTTTAACTTATCATTCACTTTATCCCCATAACATGCTAAAGCTATATCCTTAGGAGATGGAGCACCGATAAAAGTAATTGGCTTAAATTTCAATTTTCCTTTTTCATCAACACCATCGGATATTTTTTTATACGAATGCTTCCAAATACAAGTCTTATGCCAGTTTTCAATCCTATTTAAGAAATCCATACCATCAAGTTCGCGATAATATGTGATAGATAGTCTTCCTGTTGTTGCGGCATCTAGTCCCATAATAATTATTTCAGCTTTTATAGCTAAATCACAACCATAACCTGCAATAGCACTATTCAACCTCTTTGCAAACTCCTTTTCGGTTGAAATAGCAGCTGGCTCTTCTTTACCAAACATACTATCTTGCGTATCGCACAAAGGGTCAGGAATATCTTGATTTTTAGTGCCCCAGACTATAATCACCTGATCACCATTTTTATAACCTTGTTTTTCTATAAGCCATCGTAATGCACTATGTGCCTTTTGTGAAGTTTCGTAACCAATACTCACAACTTTATTTTTGTCATCTTCCCCACCAAGCCGTCCTCGATATGTAAACCCACTAGCATCATTTGCCGAAATAAGTTTTGCCTTATCTCCTGTATGTCTAATCTTTGCAGGATGTTTTACTGAACAAGGAATGACTTGTCCCTTTACATAACACAAATCTACCTTTTCTTTAAGACTTAAATAATAATTAATATAACTTTCATAAATATCTTTATCAAGCCATACAGCAGATTCATCTTCACCCAAAATTTCCACCCTAAATCTTATGAAAGCATCACTTTGATCACCTACTCCAAGCTTCACACCTTGTTTAAGCCCACCATTATCATCACATATCAATATCTTCTGATGTATTAAATCTGATATAAGTGCTTTCTTTTTTAAATAACATAAAATTGCATTAACTTTTCTATTAGAGTAAGGTGAATTACACCAATCCTCAAGTTTCCCTATATAATTTTCGTAAAATTTTTCACCTTTTTTCTTCTCTACATACTTGCTATAATCACCAGCAACATATTGCAATTTATCGCAAAGTGGGTGCGGTAAATTTCCATTCCCCCTTGCAGCCGAATCTTCATTTACAGGAATAATTGTAATAACTTCATTTTTTTCAAGTAGCCTTGCCCTTAGGAATTTACCCTCTCCATTAATAGCAACTTCTATTTGCGCATTTTGCGTTGAATGGGAAATTGGAAGAAGCGTAATTCTCTTCTCATCTGTTCCAGGAACCCCCACTTCACTTTTGCAATTCTCATAAGTATCATAAAGTTTCTGTATCCAGCTCAATAATCTCCCCCTCCTTTTCAAATTCCTCATAACCACTGAAATTATTTTCATCAAACACCTTAGGTTTCATTGATGATAGCTCACGTTTTATAGTACATTCATCAGGTCTTATAAATTTGATATAACCATTGTTCATTATTGGTGTCCAAAGCCGAGCCGTTAGTACATCTTCCCCTGTTTCATCCGGATAATCAAAGCCATGAAACATTAGCCCAAAGGAAAGCGACCCATAATTGTCATAATCCCCCTCTCCTTCTCCAAATTTGCATGGTTCAACATATGCTTGACACTCCCTGGTTCCTAAGAAAACATCCCTTCTACCACCACATTTGATCATTCTTTTAGAAATTAAATAATGCTTATTCTCATTTCTGTCCTGCTCTAAATTAGGACGATTATAGTTCCATTCAAAATGAGCTCTTACTTGATATTCAACATTTGCCAGATACGTATAAATGGACAGCGTATTCCCTCCACTAAAGTTTACGGGTCGTATTCCCTGTGATTGAGTTTTAATTAGATTAATTACTCTAACTTCGTCAATTATCCATCTTAGTGTAGGCTTCCAATATACACTCTCAAGCATTCCCTTTAATGCTTGATAAGTCGGTACTTGATATGAGAATTTTTCTCCTCCAATTCTATTTATAGGATCGCTAAAAAGTGCGTAACGCCCACTAACTTTAAATTCAACAATATTTTCTCTTTCCACTTACCTCAACCTCCTCAAAAATTACAAAATTCCATTGGTGCATTTTCAAATGTTACCCCTGCATCTTCCGTATAGAATTCTTTTCTAAGAGCAATTATTGCATTATCTTTTAACCCAATAAGACCTCCCATTTGTTCAAGTTTTCTTTTATCTGTTTCATATATATTCACCGAAAACTGCTGTGCTTTCTTTAAATACTGTTTTAATTCTCCTAAACTACATTGACCATTTATAAGAGCTATAAGCTCCTCACCTTCTTCATATGGAACAATGACACCTGTTGTATTCTGATCAATTACTTGAAAGTCTTTACCTGCAGTTTTAAATCCTTGTTTTAACATTAATTTTGATTTACAACCATTCCTACTATTAAATGCATTACCGCCCTCATTATTTACAGATAATAAATCATACATTGAATTATCATTGTCTGGCTTAGGTAATGTATAATCCATCTCTGCACTTCTATTATAGTAATAGTACTTATAATATCTTTCCATGGTTTTGGGTGAAAGAAGATCATTATCAAATACATTTGGGTTTTCTTTATATTCATCAAGAACTCTCTTTGTACATTCCTGTCCCTCTTTTATATCCACCAGTTTGCTAACGTTTTCTCCATCAACATTAACTATATAAACATCACTACAAGAACTTTCTCCATGACGATTACATCTACCTGCTGCTTGCGCTATACTATCAAGTCCAGCAAGAGACCTCACCACACACCCAAATGAAATATTTACACCTGCCTCTATTAACTGAGTACTTACACAAATTATCCTCTGATGCCCCAACTTTTTTCTCATATCTTTTAAAATTTTTATTCTATGAGAAGGGCACATATTAGTACTCAAGTGAAAAATTAAATACTGTTTTTCTTTAGGTAAATCTACATTTGCTTTTTTCAATTCATTAAAAACTTCTTTTGCAGCATTCTTAGTATTGAAAATTGCTAATACACTAGCTAGCTTGTGATTAATCTCCATTTCGTTATCTAACTTTTCCATAATTTCTAAAATAAATTCCTTCATTGCTGATACACTGTACCCTTCAATAATCCTTTTATCCACCAAATTTACACGTTTAAATTGTTTGAATTTCTCATGTATATCCGTAATTATATTAGCATTTTCACTCAGCATTAAAGGCATTTTTGTTGTGGATAAAAGTGGTTGCGTAGCTGTACAAAGTATAATTGTCGCATTACAGATGTTTGAAAGAAAATTTATTGCACTATTAAACATGTTAATACACTTGATAGGTATTGCCTGAATTTCATCAAATATTATAATTGAATTTGCAAGGTTATGCATTCGCCGAACGCCTTGCGTACCTCCACTAAATAAAGTATCAAGGAACTGTACCATTGTAGTAAGAATAATAGGACTATCCCATCTCTCCGTTAAAAGTTTATAATCCTCCTGCTGGTTATCTACAACAAGATTTGAATGATGTTCTAGAATTACATCATCACGGCATAAAATATCCTTTATATCCTTAGCGTTTTGATCAATAATAGTAGTAAAAGGAATAATATAAAAAATTCTATCTTTATTAAATTTCTTTGCATGCCCTAGAGCATACCTTAAACTAGAAAGGGTTTTTCCTCCTCCTGTTGGCACAGCAAGCTGATATATTCCTGGTTTATTTTTGGCAAAATTTTTACATGCTATAGAAACTTCTTCTCTCAATAAATCTATTTTAGTTATTTTGGGATAACTTTCTAGTTTAGTTTCTAATTTATCCACAAGTTCATTCCATAAAGCTGATTTATCAATACTTTTTTTCTGATCTTTTCCTTCCATAAATGTATATGTGTCATATCTATCCGCATCAATAACACAACTAAAAAGGTATTTTTGAAGCATTCCAGCTGCGAAATGCCCAAATTTAGCAGTTCCATCTATCTTATTAATGTTTGTAAAAACAAATTTTATTTCATCCTTTGATTTATTGAACAGATCTTTAATGTGTTCAATTCCCGAATATTCTGACTTAAAATTACGTAGAGCTTCCTCATACAAAATATCTTTATCCGTTTCCATTTTATTAGTAAATATATCAATGCCCTTTAAGTCTAAACAATCTATAAGTCCTCCATGATGAGAACAAATAGCCAATGAAATAAGCTGTGCTGTGAACTTTTGGAACATATCAGTTGTATTATAGAAATTATCATAAATAAACTTTGCACCTGCTGTAGAGTGATTTATTGTTCCCCTGAGGGATTTATCACTTGGGTGCGATGAGGAATAATGTATATATTTATCAAATTTATGTGTTTCCTTTCCCATATCATGAAGAATACCAATTAATTCTCCTGTAGCCTCAAGCGAAATTTTTGCACCATATTTCATAGACATTTTAGAAACATTATCCAAGTGTTCCTTAACACCTTGTTCCTTTAATGTAATTGGATTAATGTGAGCGCATAACATATGATACCTCCTTGATAATTATTGACTTCACCTGTGTATTTTTGTATATAGAACATATTTTCACAAATCTTCTTAAAATGCTAAATAATGAAAACTATTATAAATATACTATAACCTTTTTTATTCTATTTTTCCATTAATTTTCATAATTTACTTTTATATATTTTTTTAGCATATTATATCTTAAAAACAGAAAAAATGCAATTATTTTAAATGCAATATTTAGTATTATACAAAAAATACTAAATACAGGAATATATTAAAATTTAATAAATAATATTAAATGGTAAATAAAAATAATAAGTACATCCTTACCGTTTACTAATAACAGAAGGATATACTTATTATTTCAATTAATTAAGAATGAAGGATGTGTTTTCCAGTTTAAGCTTCTTTATTCAACAAATTTATCGAATTATTATAATGTGAAGATTTGTTTTTCATATAAATATTCTAGGGTTTTCGAAAGTCATTAACCCTGACATAATACAAACACCATCTGCGCCTGCATTAATAGCTTTTTGAGCATTTGTAGGAAGAATACCACCAATAGCATAAACAGGAATATTTACGCAACTACAGACCTCTGATAAAAAGTTTAAACCTCTAGGTGGAATGTCTTTTTTACAGTCAGTAACAAATATATGACCTGCTATAATATAAGTTGCACCTAAACTAGCAGCTTCTCTTGCTTCATTTACGCTGTGGATAGACACTCCAACTTCATTAAATTCTTTGCATATATCTGGCTTAGATTTTAAAACATGTAAAGGCAGATGAATCTTTTTACAATTAAGTTCTGTTGCTACTTTATAATAAGTGTGTAATATACACTCTGTATTATTTTTTTTACATATTTTTAATACCTTAGTTGCTAAATCCTTATAATCATTTTCAGATAAATCTTTTTCTCTAAGTACTACACTCACAGACTTAACCAAAGCATTTTTTTCATTTAATAAGCATATATTTTGTATCTGCTGTAAAAAGTCATTCTTACAAAGATGACGATTGGTAATAGCAATCAATTTATACATATATATAATCACTCATAACTGATTGAAGACCATGATCCTTAATTACATCAGATATTTCCGATACTGTACGTGGGTCCGAAATCTCAAATTGTTCATCACCTTTAGCCTCTTCATTATCTATATGACCACCTATTCCAACACAAACTCCTGCTGAAATTTTAGTTGCTGCAAGTCCAATTACATTATCCCGAAAACCAGCACGTTCACGAGTTGATATAGTAATGTTTGCAAAAGGCAAAAATATTCTATATGCAGTAATTATCTGTAGCAGCTGCTTTTCATGAACATCTTTGGGATTGATTTTATCATTATTTATTATTGGACATAACCTTGGACATGAAAGCGCAATTTCAGCATGTGGATACTTACGTTGAAGAAGGTATGCATGAAGTCCTGTTGCGAAAGCATCCTTTCGAAAATCATCTAGTCCCAGTAGTGCAGCAAATCCAACACCTCGCATTCCACCTTTTAATGCTCTTTCCTGTGCGTTAAAACGATAAGGGAAAATACGTTTGTGTCCCTCTAAATGTAATGTTTCATATTTATCTGAATTATAAGTTTCCTGAAATACTGTAACAAAATCTGCACCACATTTATGTACATATGCATATTCATCTGAGTTCATTGGATATACTTCAAGACCAACTACCTTAAAATATTTTCTAGCTATTTTGCAAGCTTCACCAATATACGAAACATCAGACATACTACGACTTTCACCAGTAAGAATTAATATTTCTTGTAGTCCACTTCTCGCAATACTTTGCATTTCCTTTTCTATTTCATCGAAATTAAGTCTCGCACGCTTAATTTTATTATAGCGGTTAAACCCACAATAAATGCAATAGTTTTCACAATAATTAGCAATATAAACTGGAGTAAACATATAAACTGAATTGCCAAAATGCTTATGTGTCTCTACTTTAGCACGCTTAGCCATTTCCTCAAGTAAAGGTAATGCTGCAGGTGATAATAAAGCTGCAAACTCTTCAATATCTAATACGTCTTTCTTAAGAGCCATAAGCACATTTTGAGCTGTATATTTTTCAGAATCGTATGATTTCATTTTTGAGATAACCTGATCCATAACATTAGAATTAGTCTCTTCCATGCCTTCCATATATTTCATATGATCGATACGTTGTTCCATTTAAATCTCCTCCTTATTCTTCAATAAATCCAGTTAATGGTGATGAAGCGCAGGCCCCATTATAAATTACACTACCAATCCCTGAAAGATATGCTCCTCTTCCAGCTTCTATTGCCTTCTTAAAAGCATCCGCCATAGCTGGAATATTACCTGCCGTAGCAATTGCAGTATTAGCCATAATAGCCGAAACTCCCATTTCCATAGCTTCACAAGCCTGAGATGGCCTCCCAATTCCTGCATCTACAATAATTGGAAGTTCAATTTCATCAATTAATATTTTAATAAAATCACGTGTACATAACCCTTTGTTTGATCCAATAGGTGCAGCAAGTGGCATAATAGCAGCCGCTCCAGCATTTACCATATCTCTTGCAATATTTAGATCTGGATACATATAAGGCATTACTATAAAACCTTCTTTTGCAAGGATTTCAGTAGCTTTTAGTGTTTCATAATTATCTGGCAGCAAATATTTTGAATCACGAATAACTTCAATTTTAATAAAATCTCCGCATCCAATCTCGCGTTCTAGACGTGCAATACGAACTGCTTCCTGCGCATTACGAGCCCCTGATGTATTTGGAAGTAATGTAACATTTTTAGGTATATAATCTAAAATATTAGCACTGCCGCCCAAATTAGCACGACGTAATGCTAAAGTAATAATCTGCGCACCAGCATTTTCAACAGCTGCATTTATTAGATCAAGTGAATATTTTCCAGATCCTAATATAAATCGTGAACTAAATTCATGTCCACCTATAATAAGTTTATCAGTATTATTTTCCATGTTTTTTTCTCCTTTATTTTACATACCTTTATTTTATTACCATTAATTTTATATTCAAATCAGCCGCCTCCTACAAAACTCATAACTTCAATAACATCACCATCAGTTAATATTTTTTCTTCATATTGAGTTTTTGACACAATATAATTGTTACATTCAACTGCAACACAAGAAATTTTATAACCTTCTCGTACTAGATAATCAGATAACTTTAAATTATCAGCATTGCTTATTTCGTTACCATTTACGTAAATCATAATTCCACCCCCCGAAATTTGTATACAACAAAAAAGGTCACACAAAGACCTACACCCGTGGTGGTGTACCCCTTTGTGTGACCTTAGTCATCACTCTTTAAAACATTGTACCAACATAATTATATAATGTCAATGTAGTTTTATAAGATAAATAGCACATTTCATTTGAAATATCGCTTAATTTATTACTAGATAACTTGAGTTTCTTCTGATATAAAAATTCAAATAAATTAATTTAATTGTATATTATTAATAAAATGTATATTATTTTCAATACTTTAATTATATGCTATAATGTAAGATACTATAATTGTTAGGGGTGAAATTTGAATGGTTGATTTGACTGAACTTAAAAAAATGTGTAATAATTGTGCAAAATGTGATTTACATAAAACCAAAACGAATATGGTTTTCGGTCAAGGAGATATTCATACCGACTTAATGTTTATTGGTGAAGCTCCAGGAGAGCAGGAAGATTTATCTGGTATACCTTTCGTAGGTAAATCCGGTCAACTTTTCAATAAAATTCTGACTTCGGTTGATATTTCTAGAGAAGAAATCTACATCGCAAATATTATAAAATGTAGACCACCCAAAAATAGAAATCCACTAGATATAGAAAAAATATCTTGTCTACCCTTTCTTCGAAATCAAGTTAAATTAATTCATCCAAAAATAATTGTATGCCTAGGACGAGTTTCAGCCCAAAGCATTATATCCCCAAATTTAAAAATTACAAAGGAGCACGGCATTTGGTTTTATAGAAAAGGCTATTTTTTAATTGCAACTTATCATCCTTCTGCACTTTTACGTGATCCATCTAAAAAGCGAGATACTTGGGAAGATTTTAAGACGATTAAGACGAAATATGATGAGGTTAGTGAGAAAAAATAGACCTTACTATCAACTCCTCTAAATATCTAGTCAAATTTGCTTTTAAAATGTCTATTGTAATTTAAAATTCAGAAATCATCTATTTACTTATATGTTGAGTTTTATAAAGCTCGGCATATACACCGTTTTTTTCCATTAAACATTCGTGATTTCCATCTTCAATAATATTTCCACTATCAAATACAAGAATTCTATCTGCATTTCTAACAGTAGATAATCTATGAGCTATAACAAAAGTTGTTCTTCCAATTATTAGGTCATCAAAAGTTTCTTGTATTTTAGCTTCAGTAACACTATCAAGGGCAGAAGTTGCTTCATCTAAAATTAAGAATGGTGGATTTTTTAGAAATATACGAGCTATAGAAATACGTTGTTTTTGTCCACCAGAAAGCATTGCACCACGTTCACCAACAAAAGTATTAAATCCATCAGACATAGCAATAATATCATCATAAATTTCAGCCTGTTTTGCTGCTATTGCAACTTCCTTAGGAGTAGCTTCAGGTCTACCGTATCTAATGTTTTCAAGAATACTATCAGCAAAAAGGAACACGTCTTGTTCTACAACTCCAATATTTTTATGCAATGATTCTTGTGTAATATTACGTATATCTACATGGTCAAGCAAAATTTTCCCTTCATCAACATCATAGAACCTGGGAATCAATTTACATAGTGTTGATTTTCCTCCACCCGATTGACCTACGACTGCAATTGTTTCACCAGGGTCGACGTGAAGAGAAATATTGTGTAATACTTGAATCCCTTTTTTATAAGAAAAACTAATATTTTCAATATCTAATTCGCCTTTTACTCTGCCTACCTCTATAGCATTAGGATCATCTTTCATTTCAGTTTCAGTACGCATCATATCTACAAAACGTACAAGTCCAGCTCCACCTGTTGCAAATAGTTCAGCAAAGTTTGAAAGTTTTCTAATTGGAGTTATAAAAGTGGCAATATATAAGGTAAAAGTGATTAAATCAATTTGATTCATTTGTCCTTTCATAATTAATATACCACCTACTAAGATAACGGTTGCTGGCAAAATACAAAGAAAAAATTCCATTGAAGCATTGAAATATCCCATAGCCTTATAGAATTTGGTTTTAGATGTTTTGAAAGCATCATTTGATTCACTAAACTTATCAAATTCTGAATTCTCATTTGCAAATGCTTTCGCTGTTTTCATGCCTGAAATTCCTGATTCAATATTTACATTTATAGAAGCTGTTTTTTCTTTCACTTCAAGAGAAGCTTTTGACATTTCAGAACGTCTATACCATACAACTAATAAAAATATAGGCAAGATTAAAGCAATAACCAAAGTTAATTTCCACTGAATAGTAAATAAGATACCTAGTGATCCTATTATTGTCAATGTTGATATAAAAACATCTTCAGGACCATGATGAGCAAGTTCAGTTATATCAAATAAATCTGCTGTCAATCTACTCAGTAGTTGACCGGTACGGTTTCTATCAAAGTATCCATAAGACAATTCCTGCATATGCTTAAATAAATCGCTTCTTATATCTGCTTCTACTAATACGCCAAAAGTGTGACCATAGTAGGTTATTACATAGTAGAAAAAAGCTCTTAATGTATATGCAATTAACATAATCACCATAATAGTTATAAAAGTTTTATAAGCATTAATAGGTAATAGATCATTTAGAGAATAACGAGTTATTGCTGGAAATGATAAGTCGATAACAGCAATTAAAAATGCACATGACATATCTAATATAAATAAATTCTTGTGTGGTTTAAAATATGAGAAGAATATTGAAACTAGAGATCTTTTTTGAAATTCTTTTGTATCCATTTTAGTTGTTTTCCTTTCTTTTATGCATCTTGATTTTTCTTTAAGTATAACATATTTATGTCCTAGTCAATCTAAATTATCCTTATTTATCAGTGCTTCCTGTCAACTTAATTTTTACACTCTTGACATCAATACGACTGTCTCCACGTGGGGGTATGTTAGAACATATCTTCTTCCTTTTATTAATAAGTATTATATTTATTAAATTAATTCTATTTTCTGCTTTCAAAACATCCTGTAAAATTATGACACAATGCATCTCTTGGTATACTTGGTTTCATTTTTCGTTTTCCTTTCTTATCTAGAACAACGCCTTGCATATACACAAAAAAACAATAAAAGCCCTGGAATTCGAGGGTTTTCCATTGCATCAAAATTGTTGCTGTCTTATGGTGGATGCGAGGGGTGTCTAAATATATCACAGTCCGTTGACAGAACTGACTTATATAAGTAATCTCTAAAATATAATAAATACCTACAGTTATTCTTGGATTAACCGATAATATAATAAATATAACTATTAAGGGGATTACAAAATGGCAAATGAAATGTATTCAATAAAAACAGATACAGCAAAAAAAAGATTTATTATAGAATTAAAAGGATTTTTTCAACTAGAAAAAGCGGAACAGTTTGTAAAAGACTATAACTTAGCACTAGCACAGTTTAAGCCAGGTGAGTATTCATTCCTTATTGACGCAAGATCTTTGGCAGTGCTTAAGCCAGAAATTCTTCCAGTTCTTTCTCAGTGTTACCAATTATATACTTCAAGCGGATTTAAGAAAATGGTATTTGTTGAACCAACAGTTATATCTGCAAAAATGCAAGTAAAAAGAATTGCTAAAGAATCTAATCTTTCAGCATTATTTGTTTCTTCACTAGAAGACGCAGAAAAAGAACTATAAAATAAATATTCTATTAACAGAGAAGATATACGAACTTTTGTATATCTTTGCTTTATTTTACCATCAGATTTTAAGGAGTGATTACTAACGAATAATATAGGTGTAAAAATAATAAATGCAGCAATTTACCATCCAGAAATTAAAGTAGATAATAGTTATTTCATAAAGCATTTTCAGGAGCTTAATAAAGATATACAACCATTATTTGATAATTTAGGAAGAAAATCACGCTATTTAGCTTCCGATAATGAAAATGCTTTAACAATGGCTATTGAAGCTTCCAAGAAAGTACTATCTACTTCGAATTTATTAGGATCAGATATCGATTTAATTGTTTTCACATCTTCAACCCCTGAATATATTGCACCTTCTAATGCTGTTAAAATCCATCATGCTATCAATGGAAAGGCCTCTGCATGTGTATATGATACAAATTCTAATTGTGTAGGAATGATTGTCTCCCTCGATCAGCTATATAATAGTATTATGAATAACCCCACCATGAAACGTGTTCTCCTAGTGGGGTCCGAGCATATTAATCATCATTCTAAGGATAGCGATGAAATAACCTACTCTAACTTTGGTGATGCAGCAGTTGCTATTATTCTTGAGCGTTGCGAAGAAGCTAATCATGGTGTTATAGGTAACGCTTATTATACTGATAGTTCTTACCACGATACAATTCTTATGCCTGAATGTGGCTATTCCAATATCTCAGAAGTAGATAATTCATGTAAGAAACTTCTATGGAATCCCTTCAATACTGATGAAGCCTTTATAAGTGCCGAAAACTCTATTGAATCTATCTTAGCCAATCATAATTTAACTAAGAAAGATGTTAAACGATATTTTATGTCTCAATTTTCTAAAAATAATATAGATAAGTTATGTACCAATCTCCATGAAGATATCTCTAAATTTACTTATATCGGTGACGAATACGGTTATACTGGTTGTACCAGTCCATTTATAGCTTTTGCTACTGCTCTTTTAAATAACGAGATTCACTCAGGAGACCTAGTGATTTTCTGGTCAGTCGGTGCAGGGATCACTTCCTGCTGTTTAGCCTTTAGACTCTAACTACTCCTCTATTTTATGAAATATGGGTACATGGAGATTCTATAAGCACCAACAACATCTAGATAATATTTTGTTATACTGATTAGACCTAGATTTTCTAGGTCTTTATCTTTATATGCAATATTCATAATTGGCCTATTGGATATTCTCCAATAACTTCTTCGTGTATTTGAGTGCTCCCAAGCCTTTTGTTTTTATAGACCTCTCTCTTTTTAAGTTACTTGAATCTAGTTCTAACCATTTATCTAGCCCTTTCATTCACCCAATTTATATACCACATGATGCTACTTTTCTTTAATACTAATCTGCTTTGTTCGAGCTTCATTTATTTCTGAAACCATATTTTTAAATTTCTCCGCAGCTTCCTCTTTTTCCTTTAGTAATTTATTAATTCGCTCATTAAAGCTTTCTTGTAATTCCTGCATCTTTAATTGTTGCTGCTCTTTCAATTTTAAAAGTTCTTTCTCCATTTGGAAGATTGCTCTTTCCTTTTGCATTTCAATGTCTAATTTAGCTTTTGACTCAAGTTCATCTATTTTATTCTTGTTAATTTGATTTAATTCATCTACTTGGTTTGCTATTCTTCTAGCTTCCTCATTTTTATTTGATAAGTCCTGCTTAAATTGTATGTTTTCATTTTTTAGTTTATCAATTTCTGTTTTTTGAATTAAAATTTCATCTTTATATTTAACATATTTTTCATTGGTTTCATTTAGCTTTAATATTTTTTCACCTTGCATGTTATTTAGTGTTTTCAAACTCTTAGTATTTTCTTGTAATTCCTTAACAATATGTTTATTATCAGATTGGTCTTTCTCAAGCAAAGTAATCCTCTTATTCTCTTCTTTTTTCTCTTCTTTTAATGAAATAATGTTTTCATATAGCTTTTTAACTTCTTTCTCTTTATCTACTAATTCATTTCTGTGAACATTTTTTACCTCTAAAGCTTTTATATTATTTCTTTCTACTATATTTATATATATATCGGACATTCTGTTTGTTATTGTTTGTAATTCATTTATATCTTCGGACATACTACTGTCTTCTTCTCTTGCTCTATTTAATTCATAGTATTTAACTACTTGTTCCATAAATTCTTTATTGTTTATTCCCTCACTTTGAGCTAATTCATTAAACTTTTGTTTTACCTCGTCACTTATTCTTACGCTTAATATTGCATCCATTGTATCCGTCCTCTCTTAATGCGGTATTTTATAAAATTAATCCCATTATTTACATATTAGAAGCTATGTATAACTGAAAGACAGCTATTTCCTCATAAAATTTCATTATATCTATAATATCATGAAGAATATTTGTATGGGCAAATTTTTATCAATTTATTTGATAGTATAATTAAAAATTATTATTAATACTTACAATTCAATGTTTTGTATACATTTGTATACTATTAAATTTAAAACGTTTATTTACGTAAACATAATGTTTACAATACAAGTATACCATAAAATAAAGAAAATCACTGCTAAAATGAGTAAAAAAGCCAAATTTAAAGTAAAAGCAAAACCATTCAATATAACTTTTATTATATTGAATGGTTTTATTTGAAATAAATACAGAAATTTTTAATAAAACCATAACTATTATAATATATAAAAAATGGTATGCGCCGATATTTAATGATATTAAGCAACTAAAGTTTAGCGTCAAAAAGAGGAAGCAACATATATCTTGGGTAATGCAAATAATTGTTAAATTAAGTCCTATAAACTAATATAAAAAGGGTAAGTCAAATGATTTATACCTATCATTTGACTTACCCGTTATACTATTATATTTAATATTAAAAAAACGATATAAATTATAATGTACCTTATACATTAGTGATGTTTATTTAAAATAAAATAGAATTTAACTCCCATGTCTGTGTTTGCTACCCCACAACTACCACCATGAAGTAATATAATGTTTTTAACTATTGAAAGTCCTAGTCCAGTACCTCCAAGTTTTCTAGTCCTTGATTTATCTATTTTATAGAAAGTATCCCATATTTTATCCGTTTCAGTTTCATCAACTTTACTTCCAGTATTCTCAACTTCAACGCAAACATTGTCATCTCTATCTATCATTGTCACAGTTATCGAGCCACCATTGTTAGTATGTCTTATTGCATTAGTCATATAATTCGTTAAAACTTGTTCTATTCTGTTCCAATCAGCAGTTACTTTTATGTTTTGAACTAAATTCACACTAAGTTTAATGTCCTTTTCATTAAGTAGGGATGAAAATTTCTTTGCAAGCGGTTTTACTAGTTCATCTATATAAAAATCTTCTTGAATCAAATTAAAATTTCCTGACTCTAGTTGAGATAAATTTAGCATGTCTGATACTAAGCTATTCATTTTTCTTGATTCATCCATTATCACATCTATAAAATATTGTTTCTCCTCTCCTTCTAAAATATCATCATTTAATGCTTGAGTATACCCTTCTATAAGTGTTATAGGTGTTTTAAGTTCATGAGAAACTGCTGCCACAAAGTCTTTCCTCATTTCTGTTAATTTTTTCTCTTTTTCAATGTCTTTTTCTAACTTTGAATTAGCATCTTTAAGTGATGTTAACGATTCATTTAAATTTTCTGAAAGGAGGTTAAGCGAAGTCGCTAAAGCACCAATTTCATCATTACTTTTTACCACACATTTTTCTGAAAAATCAAGTTTTGCCATTTTGCTTGCTGTTTTAGTTATTTTTATCAATGGTTTAGCAATCATATTTGAATATATTAAAGACAGGAATAAAATTATTACTATGGCTCCTATATAAAAATAATAGTAAAATTCCTTAATAACTTGAACTGCTTCATTTACCGGTTGTAATGAAGTATATACATATATAAATTCATCTTTTTTTTCATCATAAGAAATGCCGGCAACACTGTAGGAAATGCTAGCCTCACTTTCTTCCGAATCTAGGTTATTATCAGTAAGAAAGATCAAAGGTTTTTTATCTTTTTTGAATTTATCAACCCCACCTAAAGTTTCTATTTGAGTTGACATTAGTTGATCCATACTTCTTGCTTTTATAGAGTCCTTTCTTACGTCAACTGTTTTTGTAAGATATTTTAAATTACCTGCTTTATCTCTAATAATTATTTTATAATTATTTTGATCTTCAAAACTACTAATTAAGCTAGTCTCCTCGTCATTTGTTTTAAGTAAACTATATTTTTCTCTAAAGTTAACGAGGTCATGAGACAAAGTGTCCTTTTTCCATTTTATATAAAATTGCCCGAAAAATGCAGATTGAACTATTAAATTAGTTGTTATGAAAACCACAAAAACTATAGAAGTTATTGCGAAAAGTTTTCTTGTAATGCTTTTTTTACTTTTCATTTCTCACCTCGAATTTATATCCTGTTCCTCTCACGGTTGATATAAGGTAAGACTTTTCACCTAACTTTTCTCTTAATCTTTTTATAACAGTATCCACGGTTCTTAAATCTCCAAAATAATCAATACCCCATAAAGAGTCCAATATTTTTTCTCTGCTTAACACAATCCTTTTATTAAGTATAAAATAGTTTAATAGTTCAAATTCTTTTGGCGATAGGTTTATTTCTACATCATCTACTGTAACCTCATGGCTTAAATTATCAACTACGAGCCCGTCAAAGTTGTCTTCTTCTTTTACAACACTTTCAGTACTATAAGTTCGTCTTATAATTGCTTTAACTTTAGCGACTAGTAACTTTGGAACGAAGGGTTTTGTAATATAATGATCGGTACCTAATTCAAAGCCTAATAATTCATCATCTTCCTCAGATTTAGCAGTAAGCATTATAACTGGAATATTAGAAGTCTTTCTTATTTCCTTGCATACATCCCATCCATCCATAATAGGCATCATTACATCAAGAATAACTAAATCTACCGAGTTTTTATTAAAGACATTTATAGCTTCTCTTCCATTTTCAGCTTGCAGAATATTATATTGTTCCTTCCTTAAATAAATGGATACAAGATTTCTAATTCTTTCTTCATCATCAACTATTAAAATAGTTTCCATCATATAAATTCTCCTTAATCATAAATTTAAATCTTAAATATAAATAAATCATTTGAAATCTATTGTTTTTTATAATACAAATAATAATGTCTTATTTTCTTTTTAATGCAATTTTTTTTATTCTTATCTCTATAATAAAGATACAGTATGGCACTTAAATGGCGAATATGCTAACAAAGTGTGAACGAAGTTTATAACTGGTCAGTTCTATGAAAATAAAACGCATCTAATCTAGTAACTTTTCTAAATTACTTCTAATCTTAACAAAAAAAGCATAAAAATAACATAGCTATTTCTTTATTCATAGTATACTTAGCTTGTACAACTTATTATGACAAAGATATCAGCTTATATGTATTATATATATATCTATATAAGGAGGTTTTTATATGCTTAATGGTGCTAAGATTAGAGAATTAAGACTTACTAAATCCTTAACAAGCAAAGATATATCAACTTTATCTAAGAATTTAAGTGTACATGTATCACAGACTTATTTAGAAGAACTTGAACGAGGAAGCAAAAAAAATCCATCTTTTAATATAATTGAAACAATAGCAACTATCCTATGTGTTAATATAGACGAACTTAGAAGAATTTAAGAAACGTTAAGAGGTGAATTAACTATAAAGTTAATTCATCTTAACTTTAGTTTGATTCAATACAATCCCATTCTCCAAAGAATTGATCTAAATATGTCATCATAAATTCATGTCTTTCTTCTGCCATAGTTTTGCCTGATTTAGTGTTCATTAAATCTTTTAGTAATAAAAGTTTTTCATAAAAATGATTAATAGTAGTATCAACACTTCCCTTATATTGATCAAAATCTTTATATTTCTGTGGTTTAATATCTGGATTGTATAGTTCTCTCTTTTTATATCCACCATAAGCAAAAGCTCTTGCAATTCCTATAGCACCAATTGCATCTAATCTATCAGCGTCTTGAACCACCATGCCTTCAATTGTTTCTTGTTTAGAATTGGTTGTTCCACCTTTAAAAGACATAGTTCGTATTATATTAGTAATTTTATTAATAATAGCATCATCAACATTTAAACCCTCTAACCAATCTTTTGCAAGTCTAGGTCCAATATCACTATCACCATCATTAAATTTCCAATCCGCAATGTCATGTAATAAAGCAGTTAACCCAACAACAAATAAATCGGCCCCTTCTTTTTTAGATATATAAATTGCAGTTTTGTAAACTCTCAATATATGAAAGAAATCATGACCTGTTCCTTCCCCTGCTAGTTTACTTTTTACGTATTCCATTGTTTTATTTATAATTAGTTCCTTATCCATTAAACCGCCTCCTTTGTAATAAATATATATTAATTGACTTTCAAAATCATTAATGATATTATTATTATTGTAAACCATTAATATAAAAAAGTTTACAATGGTTAATAAACTACATTGGCTTATTTAGACATTGTATAATTCAATTTAAGCTTTAGGAGGAATATATTTTGAAATTATCGACTCGAGATTTGATAATTGCTGCATTATTTACAGCACTAACGGCAGTTGGAGGAATTTTGTCTATACCTCTAGGCCCAGTACCTATAACGCTTCAAACTTTCTTCGTTATTTTATCAGGAATTATACTAGGTTCCAAATTAGGAGCTTTATCTCAAATTACATATGTTGTTTTAGGCTTAATTGGATTACCTATTTTTTCTGGTGCTTATGGAGGCCTTGGCGCCATAGTAAGACCTTCTTTCGGCTTTCTCATAGGCTATATTATTGCAGCTTATGTAATTGGAAAACTTACTGAAAAAGATAAGTCTCTTTCTAAAATAATATATTCAGTTATTTTGGGAAGTTTTATAATTTATATTATTGGTGTACCCTATTTCTATTTTATTTTTACAACTTATATAGGAAAAAGCATAAACTTTTATGAAGCTCTAAAATACGCTTGTATACCATTTATACCTGGCGATATTATAAAAGCAGTAATTGCAATAATATTATCCAAACAATTGATTCCTAGATTATCAAAATATTCGAATTAATATAATAAAAATTAGTCCTTATAGTATTTCTGGAGGCAGCTAAAAGTTATCTCATTTAGTTGCCTACGTAATATTACTATTCCCAGTCTGCCCATATTTCGGGGACATAACCAACAGTGGCATCTTTCCCATTACGTACTATAGGAGTTTTAAGAAGTTGAGGGTTTTTTAATAAAATTTCTTCTTTAATCTCATCCCCCCTTATTTGGCTTAAATTTGATTTTTTGTAATCTTTAGCATTTGTATTAATTAAATTATTTAATCCAACAGATCTTTTTACACTTTGAAATTCGCCATTACTAAGCCCTTTAATATTTAAATCAATAAATTGATATTTTATGTTTCTTTCCTTGAAATATCGTTCAGTTTTTTTTGTATCAAAACATTTTTTTGTTCCAAAAAATTGAATATTCATTTATGTAAACTCCCCCCAAATGTATTAGTATCTATATCATGCTACCATTAATTAAAGCATTGGTCACTATTAATTCTAAATTAGGCACCATTAATTAACACATTAGCACTAATAATTATAAAATTAGTAGTGCTAATATTACTGTAGCAACTATTCCACACGTTACAGGAATAATATTCTTCCTAGCAACATCAAAAGGTTCAACCTTACATATTCCCGCCGCAGCAACCACACTCCACGGAATTATAGTTCCACCACCTATCCAAATTGTAATTATTTGACCAAATGCAGCAATTTGTTCTTTATCTATATTTATTGTAGTTGAAAAGGTATTAGCTAATGTACCTACTAACGGAAGACCAGCGAAGCCTGAACCACTAAGGCCAAGAAGAGTACTTACTGCTGTTTGTATACCTACAACAGAGTACTTAGATAATGGTATCTTGTTTGCTGCAAATACTCCTATATCACTTAGAATTCCAGTAGCCCCATTTCCCAATATATCAACAGCAGTACTTTCACTTCCGAGAAAGAAGAAAGCACCAATAATTATAATTGGTGCAAAAATATTTATTCCAAAACTAAAACCACTCTTAATATATTTAGTAACATCTCCTAATGATGTTTTAAAATTAGTATTAATTATAGAACAAATTATCATCATTATTGATGCTGTTCCACCTATTAAGGCTGTTGACTCAGAGCCTATAAAATTAAATTTTTTTATAAAAAATATGTCTGTTATAAATATAAACGGAGTAACTATTGCTATTACCTTTGTTCCTATTAAATTGTTTTTCAAAGATTTCTTGTTTTCAATTATATCTGTGTCTACTTCAATTTTTATGGTTTTATCTCTTCTCATAAGTATAAACGCTATAGTAATAGTGACTATACTCATTACACCCCAAAATGGGAGGCATTCTCGAATTATTCCTAGTGCATTTGGTAAGTTCGCAGTTTTCGCAGTTATAGATGGCGCTGCTTGAAGAACAAAATCGCTTGATAAGGCAACCCCATTACCAAATATACATAAAACTACTGCAGCCCATACTGGTGGCAATCCAGATTGTATTGCTGCTGGTACCATTAGTGCGCCTATAAAAACTACGGCCGGTGTTGGCCAAATAAACCAAGAAGTCAAAGTTACGGTAATACCTAGAACAAAGAATGACATAGTTTTGTTTATCATTAATTTCCTTATTGGTTTTATAATTAGTTCATCTGCACCCAAATCATTTAATGCACTTGACATCGCATTAACCAACGCAATAACTACAACTATTTCAATGAATTCTTTTCCGGATATTACTATAGCCTTATATATAATTTTAACAGCACTTAGGATACTTCCTGTATATATATATCCAATTACTCCAATTCCTAAAATACATGGAAGTATTACATCTTTTTTAATAGAAATTATAATAGTAATTATTAGAATGATTATAATATATGCATAATGTATTGTCCCTAAATTTACCATGTATTTTTAATCCTCCTTTGTTTTATACTTAAACATACAACTATGTAACATATAGAATAAATTAAAGAATTTAAATATTAAGACATACTATATAAATTTTATTTAGAATATATATTAAATTCAGTATGTGCAATATCTCGTAAAAATAATCAACTTATACTTCTTCATTAAAGATGAAAACAATCAAGAGATACTTAACATATAACATGACTTTATTTAATAATTATGATAAACTTAGGACTAGCAAAAAATATTAGATTATAAATGATATTTTTTAAAAAAATACAAGTAAGGAGGCCACGATGTTAAAAATTTGGGGCAAATTAATAAAGGATAATAGAATTATAAGAGATGAAGTTGCAATATCTGAAATAGAAGATAGTTACCAAGAGAATCTAAAAATATGTATAACTGAGTTATGTTACAAATTTGATATTTCAACACCTTATTGGTTAAAACCCAATGTAAGTGAATTCAACAAAAGACGTAAATCAAGTTTTGATGAAAATAATTTTATTGAGGAAATATATTTTGATAAACTTGAAATAGAAGAATTAAAACCAAGCGAAAAATAGCAATGTAAACTTAATAATTAAGTTTACATTGCTACGTCTCGCTTTCCGTTTCATTATCCTAAAATCCAGATAAAAATATTTATTTTTATATTAAAATGGAATTATTGTATCATCAGGAAAAATCGAGCCATCAAAAACAGAGAATTCTTCAAAATTGTCCTCTTCTTTTAAATTAGTAAGATATATTTCATCTTCACCTATTACTTTTAACTCCATTAAAGTGCTAACACCAAAAGTAAGTACATTATTTAGAAATTTGGGGTTATTTGTAAAGTTACTAGTCGTTTTAATACTAAGCTCAAATTCATTTAAATTACGCTCTTTGGTAATCTTCAATAGTACATCTATAGGTTTTTCAAAAAATCCATTTATATATTTGTTTATATTGTTTTCAAGATAATATGTTATATAATTAACTCTTGCAATGAATTTAATACTTGAAAATTCAGATATTGTGGATACATAGCTCATAAATTCAGTAGATGGCACTATTATACCTGGTTCGAACTTTGTATATTTATATATATAAGAAGAATTTATTTCTTTAGGTAAATTAAAGCTTATAGTAGGAAATTTTATATTTTCATTATATGATGCAAATATTCTTTTTACTAATACCGCAATTTGTTTGTTACCAGGATTAAAATTAGTAATTGCAACTGTTGTATCATATGTAAAAGAAAGATTAATTGAAATAATATCATATGGCTGACTATTAATTGTATTCATTAGAATTGAACTAATCAAACAATTTGATTTTAAATCTATTATATCAATTCCACCATAATCATTGCAAACTCTATTAGCAACTAATAGCTTAGTATTGTCATCAGTTATAAAAAGGCTAGTAGGTTCAGACCTTGAGGTAAAAATATAATTGTATACTTTATTAGTTTGAGTATCTATTAATTCTATTCTATTTAGCCCTAAGTTTGATGCATATAAGGTCCTTTCATTTAACACCATATCATTTATCAAAGATCCTTTTGGCAAAATCAGTTTAGTTACAAGTTTTGAACCAATATCTATTTTTAATATATCAATCTTTGTTGAAATATATGCTGTTTTATCATCCTCTGAAATTAAGAGGGATATTGGATTAATTCCTAAATTTTCAAATGAATTTATAAGTGTATAGGTATCGGTTCTATAAATGTTTAATTGTTTTAATAACATATCTAATACATATAGTTTAGATCCTTTTGCGTTAAGCTTTATATCAGTAATCGCTGAAAATTCTCGAAAACGATTTATTATTTTGTCTAAATTCATATCATATATAGTTACCTCAGATGTATCTGAAACATATATCTTTTGATTTGTTTTATCAATTATCAGATTACCATTATTAGAAATAAAGTGTTCTCTTATTTCATAACTTTTACAATTAACAAACGAAATTGTATTACTAACATCACAAGCAACACCAATTGTATTATCATCTTTTATTGCTAATTTGAATGGTCTTTTACCAATTTTTATTTCTTTTAATATTGTATTGCAAAGCCCATCAATTACAGTTAAGGTTCCAGTTTTAACATTTGAAACAAAATAAAAATTTTTTCTTATAATTGTATCCATTTCAATCACACCCTTTAACCTTATTAATAGAAAATATGCTTTAAGTGTACAAAATATGCACAAAATAAAAAAAGGATTCGGAAAACCCAAATCCAAAAATAATATAAATGTAAACTAAATCATTTCATAGGTATTAAACTTTAGTTTTTTAATGATTTTGTATACTCCTTTGGGCTTTATACTGATTTTTAGAATTTCAGCATTAACAATATCCATATAGATTTCTTTAAATTTAATAGATAAACTACAACCATAAGATATTTTTATTGGTGTTGACACTAATTCAACATTGCAAGACTTCTTTAAAAGTCTTTGGTACAAAAGTGTTGTAGTATTATGACCTGGGTAAACTACTAAATATTCGGATTCTTCTACTTGCATCGTCTTGTACATCCCCTTTGTTGCTGATCAAGTTTATAAATGATTTTATATTAAATAAAACAATTGAATACTCTATAATATGAAATCATACTACTATTGTGATAAGTAAATTCATCTTGTTAATTTAAAGTGTAATATTTTTTCTTGAGATTATTATATTTATTTTTCAGATTTTTTTTTGAAAATTCTATTTACAATACCAATACTTTTTTCAAAATCTAAATCTTGTCTTAACGCTTCCTTTTCACTAGTTAATTGTTGCAATTTATTTTTTAATTCACTTATGACATTAGATTTATATATTTTTTGTTCTTTTAATCCTTCATATTCATTAGTAAGTTTTTGTGATTTATTTGTTAGATCATCTAGCAGTACAGTACTAGATATTTTTTCAATTTCCATTACCTTCAACTTTTTCATAGAAGTTTTTTGAATCTCAGCTATTATAGAAAGTTTTTCTTCAGCTTTTTTCTTTGCATTTGTAAGCATAAAGAAATTATCTTCTAATTCCTCTATAACTCTCAGTTTTTGTTGATATTTTATTTGCAAATCCATAAGTTCTTTTTTAAAATCGCTATTGTTTTTTTTCAAAATCAAATTTTCTTCTTGCAAATTTATTTTCCCTTTTTCAACTGAAGAATCTAATGTTACTCTTTCATCTACTTTGGTAATTTGAGAAATACTATTATTATAATCATTTGTGTAGTTAGGAGATACTAGCTTTATTTGCGTCGAATTTGTTCCTAGTATATATCTACACTTTATAGCATTATCTTTATTACTTAAAGATAAATATTTGTATATTAAAAATTCATCAGTAGCCTCTATATAATATTTGCAGGGTTCACTCCATTTGTGTTTATATGAAGACACATAAACATCTTTACCTTCAACCCACGTTGCCCAAAGAATTCCTTTAATTTCAACAAAACAAAAATTAATTGGTTTACATGGAGTTTCATGTATTTTATAACTTTTCATTTTTCCATCAGGTCCAATTACTACATTTTCTAACACATATAAAGAGCCTTCTTTAGACAAATTCATTATATTTATGTTGTCTAAATATAATGCTGTATAAAAATTAACACTACTACCGATAATTCCATACAATCTTTTAGGAGTACTCCATTTATTGTTTTTGTATTCTGCCAAATTTATTGATGATCCATTTTTTTCACCTTTTATAAATATTAATGATAAAGTGTCATTTTCTAAGGTTTGTACTTCATAATGAAAAAAAATATCCTTTTGAAACGTTATGGTATCTATTGTATTAAATATGCTTTCATCCTTATTTAAACATAAATGAATTAATGAACATTTTATTTTACTTAAATTATTTTTAGCAATAAAAAATATATTGGTTGATTTATAAATTGTAATAACACTTAATTCTGACATCTCATATTCTTTATTTTCAAAAGTATAAATGGTTTTTCCAAGCCACCTGTCAACCTCCCATACACAAAACTTAAGCTCCCCTACTTTTACACTATATATAATGCAAATTTTGTTATCCATATCTAAGCTTACTACAAAATCTAAAACTTCGCTGTCAATTTTCTTTTCTTTAGTCCATTTATCTTCTGAATACATTATATTGTATATTAAATCATTATTATCATTTACATAAAATTTCCATATATGATCTTCACCATCGTATAATATACATGGGCTACATAATATCATATTACTCATCTCCTTATAGAAATTATATTTTATATCAAAGTAATATATAACCTAATAATTAATATTAGATACAATACATATAACACCTAACTAATATTGTATTAATCTAATGCAAATTAACACATAGATTATAGAAGCTCATATTACTCACAACTAGTATACACTAGCATACTATACCATAAGTGATACGAATTGAAAGTGTACCACTTGACATAAAAGGAGGAGAAATAATGGCTATTACTCGTGATGATTTTATTCCAAGACCTGGTCTTGTTAACAAACAAGGATACCTTCCTGATCCATCTGAGTTAGTTTGTATTGAAATTCCAAAAGTTTTTGATCAGTGCCTTATTAAAAGATGTTTAGTTTATGGCTGCGGACCAGATACAGTTGATACAGATGCTGAATTAAGAAGTAATCCCCTTGATAATCCAAAAACATTTACAGGCTGCAGGGATTTTGAACTAAAGCTTGTTTCATTAGAAAAAATACCACTAAAATTAAACTCTAGTTATAAAAAAATAATAGTTTGTTTTGTAGTTTCATTTTATGCTGATTTTACAGATTGTAATGGTGATAATCAATGTGAGTTTTATGAGATTAATCGTACAGAGGTCATATCGAAACTATATTGCCCTGATTCAATAGCACAAATATCTGCTACTTGTGTATCTACTGGTAAGTCTAGTGACTTTGATTCTGAAATTATAAAACTTGAATTGGTAGCAGAATGTTTAAATGGTAATTTATTCAATAATGAATGTGATGAAACTATTTTAGACATAACATTAGGATTTCATCTTATTGTAAAATGTGAGTTAGTTGTTCAACTATTAATTCCATCATATGGTTATTGTTCAGTTCCTAGGCAATGTGAAGAAGATTGTGAAGATGATCCTTGTGAAATATTTGATCGAGCACCAGTTCCAAAATTTTTTCCCGATCAAAAGCTTAGGCCTTTGTTTTATGATAAATGTGATGATGAGTGTGAAGAATGATAATACCATATTTTGTAGTAATTACTCAACCTTACTTTATTAATAATGAAATATTTTCGCTATGGTAACACAAAACCATTAGCGCTTCACATAATACTATAATAATTAAAAGGCTCGATAAAACGAGCCTTTTAGAATGTTAATATTTAAATATAATCTCCATTTAAAAATCTTTTTTAAAATTTATTGATTTATCAATCACATCTTATTTGTAACAGCATACTATAAAACAGAGAACACGAATTAGATGTGTATCATTTAACATAAAAGGAGGATAATTAATGACTATTTCTCATAATGATTTTATTGCAAGACCGGGTGTAATTAATAAGCAAGGATACCTTCCAGATCCAGCAGAACTAGTTTGCGTTGAAATCCCAAAGGTTTTTGACCAATGCTTAATTAAAAGATGTTTAGTTTATGGATGCGGTAAAGATACTGTAGATACCGATGAAGAATTAAGAAGTGACCCTCTTGAAGACCCAAGAGTATTTACAGGCTGCAGGGATTATAAATTACAGCTTATTTCGGTAGAGAAAATTCCACTCAAAAAAAATCCTAGTTACAAAAAAGTAATAGTATGTTTTGTAATTTCATTTTATGCTGAATATATAAACTGTGATGGAGAAACAAAATGTGAATTTTATGAGATTAATCGTACAGAGGTTATACCAAAACTATATTGTCCAGATTCAATTGCGCAAATATCTGCTACAACTGTGCCAACTGGTAAATCCAGTGATCTTGATTCAGAAATTATAAAGCTTGAATTAGTAGCAGAATGTTTAGATGGATTCTTTTGCAAGGATGATTGTGATGAAAGTGTTTTAGATGTAACCCTAGGATTTCATCTTATTGTAAAATGTGAACTAATTGTTCAGCTATTAATTCCGGCATATGGATATTGCCCAGTACCTTGCCAATGTGAAGAAGAGTGCGAAGAAGACCCTTGTGAAAAATTTGATCGAGCACCAGTTCCAAAATTCTTCCCAGATCAAAAACTTAAACCTTTGTTTGATGATGAATGCGAATGTGAAGAGGAAGAATAAGTAATTTTTAAAATAATTAAAATTAACTAGAACATTTATAAATCTAAGTCATACATTATAGTATAAGAATTCTAATATATCCGCCTTATGTAAACAGTACATTTAGAATTCTTATACTACACATTATGCTTTTAAATTTAAGGAGGAATAATATATGAATTCAAATTCAAGAGGTCATTACGAAGAAGAAAAAGAGTGTGGCTGCAAAAAGAAAAAAGAAGAAGGAACTAAAGTTATATTAAAATGTAAAGCTGGAAATCCAGTAACAGTAACTGCGACATCAACCACCACTGCAGGGGTTCCAGGAACTGCAGTAATTACTCCAAGACTAGCTACAGCTACTTTAGACACAGGTGCTTTTCATGACCCATGCATATTATTCGAATTTGCAAATAATATAACTATTACTGCTTCAGCTACAACAGCAACATCTGCTATTACATTCCAATTAAATAGACTTTGTAAAGGTGAAACTATTGCAACTGCAATTGGAAATCCATGGGTTTATTCAACAACAGGAATAACAACTATAACTGATATTATAACTTTTAAAGTTTGTGATTGCGATAGTGATAGTGGTTGTGATTGTGATAGTGAGTGTTGCACTTACTTTATATCAGCAAGTACTGTATCTACAGCTGGTGGAGATCGGAAGAGCACACGTCTGAACTCCAGTCACCAGTACTATC
>ERZ1463035.25-NODE-25-length-33535-cov-13.459767_pt1 | contig 33535 bp, 30 predicted proteins | sample MGYA00564486_ERZ1463035 | MGnify/ENA primary metagenome ERZ1463035 (study PRJEB39244, sample SAMEA3635149) | Helicobacter pylori | study: EMG produced TPA metagenomics assembly of PRJEB11511 data set (Assembly of a 5300-year-old Helicobacter pylori... | reverse complement strand
CATCTACACAATACCTCTCATCTTCTATCATTTTGATAGTTGCTTCAATTTGTCCTCTTGATATTTTTAAAATTTTCATAGCTTCATTTTGCTCATTATTCATTATTTATCCTCTTCCATACCCTACCCCCTAGGTGGGGGTGTATATCTACATGCTAATACTAAAAAAACAATATGTCAACCTCTTCTTTAAAACATCCACCATATAAAATTATAGCTCTTTTTAATACAAAAAAAACAATGCCCCCTCTATACGGAGGTGGCATCACACACACAATATTAAACTAATAATATTTCTCTTTTGTCTTATTCAAACTTTTTTGTTTTTTATTTAATTCCTTTTGTGATGCTTCAAATTTAGCCATTAGTTTTTTATCAAACTCTACGACTGTTTTTATGTTATCTACTTTTGATATAAAATCTCCAAAACTCAAATTCTTCTATCTTCATTTCAACTTGTTCTCTCTCGGTTTGGATTCTAGTTAGTGAATCTTTCTGCTGTTGTAACTTCTCATTTACTGGGACTGCTAGTACCGTTACATTTGAAGTTAAAAGCAAGGTTATTACAACTGCAAGGTTTCTCAGGACTGTCTTCATTTTTACATTTCCTCATTTGTTTATAATTTATAAAACACAAATCAATTAGATCAACCACTTATGTGTTTATTGTGAAGATTGTCGGTTTTTATATTTTTTTATATTATGTTTTGATTTTTAGGATAAAACACTTAGTGCATTATTGTAACAAAGATTTTACCTAATATTATTCCAAGAACTGTGCCACTTGCAGATAATCTACCCCTCCAGAGTCCAATGGATTCAGGTATTATCTCTTTGCAAACAGTATATAATATTAAACCAGCAGCAAATGATAGGCTAATTGAAATAATTATAGGTGATACACTATTTAAAATTCCTCCCATTAAAGCACCTATGCCCATCGGTATAGAAGTAAATACTGAAAATAGTATTACGGTATATATTTTAGCACCTCCTTCTTTAAGATACATTCCTAAGGTAAGTCCTTCAGGTATTCCATGGAGAAGCAGAGCAATTGCTAACTGGAAACCCCTCGTATAGGAAATATTTAAAAGTGAACCTAATGCAATTCCAGCGGGTATATTATGTATTCCTGAACCTATCGCCATAAAAAGAGCTACTTTTAAATATCTCTGTTTTTTACCATCTGAATTTTCAAAATTAAGATAACTAACACCACTATCAATTAATAATGCAGTAATAAGTCCAATAAATATACCAATTGTTGCTATATACACATTACCATTTTCAAATGCTTCTGGAATTAAATCGAAGCAAATTATAGCAAGCATAAGGCCTCCAAGAAACCCCAAAACAGTACCTTTAAATCTTCTACCATTATCTTTAGTAATAAAACAAAGTAGTATTCCCATCATTGTTCCAATCCATGCAGTAAAGAATCCTATATTACTTATGTGAATAAGCACATTAAAATTAGTAAACATCAATAAAGCCCTCCATTTTCTCAAAATGTTACCATATCTAAGTCTATGCAGTATAACCGCTAAGATAGAATATATGATATTCTTTTTATCGTAATTTTCAGAAAATATAGTCTATTGCTCAAATCAACTTGAATGAAATGTAAAAATACGTTATAATTAAGGTACGTATTTAAAAAGAGAGGTTATTCGATGACTAAACGCTTCAGAAAATTTTACGCTAGCTGTAGTAAAGTAATTATTATAATGCTTGGCGCAACACTATATTCAATCGGCTTAGAAATATTTTTAATACCTAACAACATAATTGATGGAGGCGTTGTTGGAATATCAATTATGGCAAATCACTTTATCAACGTACCACTTGGACTACTTACTTTTATACTAAATATACCATTTTTCATAATCGGATATAAACAAATTGGAAAAACATTTACCATATCAACTATCTTTTCTGTAATATGCTATTCTATAGGTGTATCAATCCTTAAACCAATTCCCGGAATAACGCATGATATACTACTTGCAGCAGTTTTTGGTGGAATACTAGTTGGACTAGGCATAGGACTCATAATGAGAAGTGGTGGATCAACTGATGGCACAGAGATTGTAGCAATAATACTTGACAAAAGAATTAAATTTTCAGTTGGAGAGATAATTATGTTCTTCAATTTCTTTATATTACTTTCAGCAGGCTTGATTTTTGGTTGGGATAGAGCCATGTATTCTTTAATAACATATTTTATAGTAATCAAAGTTATTGACATTATCATTGAAGGTACTGATGAATCAAAAGCTGTAGTGATTATTTCAGATAAACATGAAGAAATCTCTGAGGCAATAATGGCAAGACTTGGTCGTGGTATGACTTACCTTTACGGCAAAGGCGGAAAAGAAGGAGAATATAAAAATGTAATTTATGTAGTTGTATCTCGACTAGAAATTTCTAAACTAAAATCTATTGTTAATGGTTTTGATGATGATGCATTCATAACTATAGGTAGTGTTGAAACAACTGGAAAGAGTTATAAAAAGAAAGCTATACATTAAATTATAAATAAAATAATGATTTTAGGAGGGTGTTTTTAATATAATCACTCTCCTCTTTTTATTTACAAACTCATGACACATATTAATATTCAAATAATAATATATGATATATTTAAGAATGTGTTTTAATTTTTCGTGATATAATATTTAAGACATAATTGTACTTAAAGGGAAATATTATCTAGAAAATTTAACAAATGAAAAATTATAAGGAGTGAAACTAATGGAAACTGTTGATATTAAAGAAATAGGTTACGTTGAAGTATTTAGCATTCTAATTGTAGTTGATAAACCTATTCTAGTTGGACAAGATGAAATAGTTGGAAGACGTCAATTAATTCCTATTTTATCTGGTGATGTAACTGGTATTGGGTTTAAAGGAAAAGTACTTCCAGGAGGAATTGACAGTCAAGTTATTAGGCCAGATGGGAAATGTGAGCTTTCAGCTAGATATGCTATTGAGTTAGATGATGGGGCTACCATTTACATTGAAAACAATGGTCTTCGTACAGTGCCATCTAAATATATAGAAGATGTAAAAGCTGGTAAATTTGTTGATCCTAGTGTTTACTATTTCCGTACAATTCCCATCTTTGAAACTTACAGTGAAAAATATAAGTGGATGATGAACACTATTTTTGTATGTTATGCTACAAGATTACCTGAGAATGTCATGTTAACCTTCTATAAAGTTCTCTAGTAAATTTAGATAATGTAGCTGTATTTAAGTTTTTTTATAAAAGTATTATTAATAAAGGGTAGGTAAATTAATGAAAAAATATAAATTTAATTTGATATTGGGAATAGCCTCTGTAGGTATTTTTATACTATTAATTGTATTTACACATGGTTGGATGGATTTAATTCATCAAATGAATCACTTGCATATTCAATGGTTAATTGCAGCTGTTTTCTCCATGTTTTTATATTGGGTTTTTGAAGCTAAAATCTTGCAGTTAACTGTATTTTTAATGAAAAAGGACTATAAATTTAAAGAAGCTTTTAAAGTCACTCTTATTGGACAATATTTTAATTCAATCACTCCCTTTGCCTCTGGCGGTCAGCCAATGCAGTTATATGCACTTACAAAACAAGGAGTAGGTGCTGGCAAAGCTGGTTCAGCACTCATGATTAAATTTATTATGTATCAAGCTATATTAACTATATACTCACTAGTTCTTATATTTTGGAAATTAGATTTTTTTAGGCGAAAAACCAGCAATTTATTTTATTTAATAGCAGTAGGATTTTTAGTTCATGCTAGTGTAATTGTATGTTTAATTGTTTTTTCAAAATATCGTAAATTAACACATAAATTTATAATGATCTTATCTAAAATATTACGAAAATTCAAACTTGTAAAAAATATATCAAAATTAGAAAAAGATATTAATGAAAATTTAGATCAATTTCATGATAATATGCAAATAGCGAAACATAGTAAAAGATTAATTTTTACAGCTACTATTTATACAACGCTGCAGCTAACAATATATTTTATTATCCCCTATTTTATTTATCTTAGTTTTGGAATGCACGGTGCTAGCATTGGTAGTATGATAGCTGGAACTGCATTCATAATGATGATAACAGCTGTTATACCATCACCCGGAGCCATGGGTGGAGCCGAAGGTGCTTTCTATATATGCTTTAGCATGTTTTTTGCCGCTAGCAATATAATGGCCGGCATATTATTATGGAGATTAATTACTTTTTACTCCTGTATAATTTTTGGATTTTATGCACTTAAAAAGAACTAAAAAATCATTAGCCTAGGCTAATGATTTTTTAGTTTCTACTCTTTTATTATATATGGCACAGTAAGAACTGCCACATTTCTATTTTTATATAATTGACTTTTTATAAAATACCCTGTTTGGTTATGAAGTAAATTATGCCACCATCTAGTTATAACAAATTGTGTTAACACTACTGTCACAGTTTCTCCATGTTTTGAAGAACGTTCTTCAGATTGTATAAAATTCATTAATGGTTCCATTACGTCCCTATATGAGGAATGCTCTATTATTAATGGGATTCCCGGATTATACTCTTTCCATTTTCTTTTTAGTTTTTGAGTGATTTCTGGATCAGTTGATACATGAAAAGCAACCACATTTTGTGATAAACATCTAGCACAGTTTAATGCCTTTAGGAATGATTTATTTAATGTGCCTAAAAGAATTATTACATGTTGATCATTGTTTGTTATTGCCCCCACTTTGGGTCTTAGATCATTTGTTAATCTTATTTGCTCTACTACATGGGTATAATGATTCTTAATTTTTAACATAAAATAGACAAGCAAAGGCAATATAATACAAACTATCCAAGCTCCATCCATAAACTTTGTAATACCTATAAGTATTACAGTAATAAAAGTTACAATAGCACCAAATCCATTTACAGCCGCCTTAAATTTCCAACCAACTGTTTTATCCCTTTTCCATTTTAAAAACATTCCTACCTGGGAAAGTGTAAAAGATATAAATACACCGATTGCATATAATGGTAAAAGTGCATGAGTATCGCCTTGAAATACAATAATTAATATAGCGGAAGCTACAGCTAGTACTATTATTCCATTTGAAAAACTTAATCTTTTTCCTCTTTGAGAAAATTGCCTTGGAGCATACCCATCATTCCCCATTAATGAAAGTAATAATGGCAGACCTGCATAAGATGTGTTTGCAGCCATTATTAAAATAACTGCAGTGATTACTTGAATAAAGTAAAACATAATATTTTTCCCAAAAACTTGTTGAGTAATTTGAGCAAGCACAGTCATATTACTAACAGGTACTGCATTATAAATTGTTGCTAGAAAAGATATTCCTATAAAAATAAAAAATACTAACCCTCCTAGTAAAACCAGAACAATTTTCGCATTTTTTTGTGATGGTTCTTGAAAATTAGGTATACCATTACTTACAGCTTCAACTCCTGTTAAACCACTACATCCTGAAGCAAATGCGCGAAGAAATAGGAATAAAGTAATGTCACCTACTTGCTTTGGCATTGAAAATAAAGCTTGTGGCGAATATCCAAAAATATAATGTCTAACAAAACCAGTAACAATAAGCACTACACAAGAACCTATGAATATGTATGTTGGAACTCCAAAAAGTTTAGATGATTCCTTCGTTCCTCTTAAATTTCCTATTGTTATAATTAATAACATTAATAGTGCTATAGATACTTTGTACTTATACAAAAATGGCATTGCTGATGTTATCGCAGCAGTTCCGGCACTTATACTAACAGCAACTGTAAGTACATACCCTATAGTAAGCGCTGCTCCCGCTGTAAGCCCTGGGGTTACTCCTAGATTATCTTTTGCAACTATGTATGATCCTCCACCAGATGGGTAGCTATCAATAGTCTGCATGTATGAAAAAACAAGTATGAGCAGTAGCAAAACAATACACACTGCAGCATAAAACATATATTTATATGCCATAGAGCCCATAACTCCAATTAACACAATTAAAATTTCCTCACCTGCATATGCAACGGAAGAAACAGCATCACTTGATAATATAGGTAATCCCCACAATACGTTTAATTTTTCCCCTTCTAATTCTTCTGTTTTTAATGTTTTACCTATTAGTACTTCTCTTATTTTTGAAAACATAATGCACCTCTGTAATCGAATTTATTAATACAATATTGCTCTATTATATATTATTAATTCTAAGATTTCAACCTATAATTTCCATATTTATAGCTAAATATAGCCAAATTCATAGCTTTAATGTCGGCTAATTAATGTTATAATTCAAATAGTCATAAATGCTTAATATATATGTATTTAAAGTTGCTTATTAGTCGTTTTCTCATTAACCTATCTATAGCATATAAATAAATTATTATTAAAACATGTGATTTACATTTAATTACTCAAAAAAAGAATAGAATACATGGTTAACACCCACATACCCTACTCTTAATTACTTATCTAAGTTATTTGCATAATTTTAGTTACATCCCATCATATGGAATTTTTTTATACTATATATTTACTCACAATTTTATTAAATTCATTTATATTTTGTTTCATCCAAGTAGCAAAGTTTTTGCTTGAATTGTCTACAGCACTTGCAAGTTCAAATAAAAAATTTGGAACTTCCACTTGTTTAATATCACCATAGATTTTACTAAGCTTTGTTCTACCTATTCCAAGTTCCCCACCAAAATGTAATTCAAATACATTTATAAGTTCATTTTGAATATTTTTCTTTTTACCACGAAACCCAATTGTTCCTATTTCATGTACAGAGCAAGAATTAGTACATCCTGATATATGAACAGGAGGAAGTATATCTTTTGTAAAGTTTTTTTCTTTAAAATAACTTAAAATCTCATTTAAAGTGCTCTGACTTTCTAATATTCCCATTTGACATGTTGGAACTCCAATACAACAAGTTGAATATTCAAGTGAAGTATTTCCTCCCATTCCCACTGTTAAATCAAGTAATGTTTGAGCTTCTTCCCCATTAAGATTTCTAATATATAATCCTTCTGACATAGTTAGTCTTATTTCTACATCGTCCATATCTTCTATTTTATCTATTATTAGTTTTAAATTCTCTGTTTTTAATTGTCCTCCCATTGGATGAACATACACACTATATAAACCCATTTGTTTTTGTGAAATTAGTCTTATGTTTTTTACAGAAGTTTCAATGCCAGACTTATCATAAACCTTAGTTTCTACCTTAATTTTCAAATTACCTTCAGCCTTAACCTTCTCCAAATAGCTATTGTAACACTTTATGAATTTTTCATCGCCCATTCTTTCTTTAATATATCTTATACGGGCCTTTCCCTTGTTTACATAGTCACCTTCATTAATGAAAAGCTCAGTTAATGCTTCAACATGGTATAAAATATCTTCAGGCTTTATCAATTGACCACTTGAAACAGATAACCTTGAGTTATTTCCCATTCCACCACCTAAATATACCTTAAAATATTGGATTTCATTTTCAATAACAGCTAAAAAACCCAAATCAGTAGCCGTTACATGTGACTCATCCTTGTCGTTACTTGAGAATGCAACCTTGAATTTTCTAGGAAGCTTATATGTATATATCTTATTTAAAAAATGTTTCCCCACCGCAGTTGCATACGGTGATATATCGAAAACTTCATTTTTTTCTACACCAGATAATGGTGATGCAGAAACATTTCTAGGATAATTGCCACCTGAACCCCTTATGTACAATTCTTTATTTATTCCTTCCTTCATAATATTACAAACTTCATCTATAGTAATTCCATGTAATTGCATTGCTTGACGAGTAGTTATATGTATACTTTCTACTTTATATCTATTTGCAAAATCATAAATTAATTTAAGATCCTTTATAGACGCTATTCCTGCCGGCATTCTAAATCTTGCCATAAATGTTTTTCCACTACGCTCGGCATATACTCCCATACCACCGGAAGCTCCCTTAAAATCCATCTTACTCAATTCGCCACTTAAAAACTTATTACCAAGTGCTCTAAACTCTTCAATTTCGGAAAAAAGGATCTCATTTAAATTATTCATTTGTATCATTCCTTTCATATTGCAACATCCCTTTAAATATAGTATACTTGTTTTTAACCAATAAGTATAATACATGTTTTCTATAATACTTATTAGTATTTATAATGGATAGGGTGATAATTTTGATTGAGGAATTAAAAACTTTTATTACTGTTGTCGACAAAAAAAGCTTCACAAAAGCTGCAAATACTATCAACATATCTCAACCAAGTGTTAGTTTACACATTAAACTTCTAGAGAAAAAATTTAATACAAGATTGATTGAAAGATCAAACAAACAAAGAAATATATTAATTACACAAACTGGAGAAATTTTATACAAAAAAGCTAAACAAATAATCTCTCTAATAGATGACACAAAAGATGAACTTGACAATTATCATAATTCCACATCAGGAACCTTAAAAATTGGTGCAAGCATGACTATAGGTGAATTCTTACTTCCCTCAATACTAGGAGAATTTATTAAAGAGTTTCCAAACATAAAACTAGAAGTCGCTATTGAAAATACCCATAACATTTATGAAAAATTCAAAAACTATGATATTGATATTGCTTTAACTGAAGGCAGCGTACCTGCACATAACTATACCTCTAAAAATTTCTATAAAGATACAATGGTTATTGTAACTCCAAATTCTTTTACCTATGATAAAAATATTGGACTTAAACCCAACTTGTCAAATCAAACTTGGATGCATAGAGAAGAAGGTTCTGGTACTGGTGAGTATCTAAATATTTTTTTAAATACAGAAGGTATATCACCAAAAAATTTTATTATACTTGGAAGTAATTATGCAATTAAAGAAGCTGTTAAAAATAATTTAGGTGTGACTTTCATCTCATCTTTAGTAGTTGCTGATGCTGCTACTAATAATGAGCTTAAAATTATAGCTACTGAGACAAAATACAATAGGTTTTTTTCTTACTTAGTTCATGAGAAAAACTTATCAAAGATTGCGACATTATTTGTTGAAAAACTAGAAAAGTTCAGCTGTAGAAATATTAAAAACCAATAAATCTCGATTAGAGAAATAAAAGGAGCTAACTTAAATGAATAAAACTATAATGCAATTTTTTGAATGGAATTTACCACCCGATGGCGGACACTGGAACTTTTTAAAAGACCACAGTAAAACGTTAAGCGATGTTGGCATAGACACTCTTTGGCTTCCACCGGCCTATAAAGGTGCAGGAGGTAATAATGATGTAGGCTATGATGTTTACGACTTATATGATCTTGGTGAATTTGACCAAAAGGGAACCGTGCGAACTAAACATGGTACAAAAGATGAATATATAAATGCAATAGATGAGGCTCATAAAAACGGCATTAAAATATTAGCAGATATAGTTCTTAACCAGAAGGGTGGAGCAGATGAAAGTGAATGGGTAAAAGCAGTTAAAGTTGACCCAAAAGATCGAAATAATAAAATATCTGGTGAATATGATATAAAGGCATGGACTAAATTCAACTTCGCTGGAAGAGGTAATAGTTATTCTGACTTTAAGTGGAATTGGGAATGTTTTGATGGTGTAGATTGGGACCAGAACAAAAAAGAAAGTGCTATTTTTGAATTCACCGGCCTTGGTAAAGCCTGGGATTCTGAGGTAGATGATGAAAATGGTAACTATGATTTCCTTATGCTTTCAGATATAGATGTTAGTTCCCCTGCAGTTTACGATGAACTTTTAAAATGGGCATTATGGTATGTTGAAATCGCACACCTTGACGGATTTAGATTAGATGCACTAAAACATATAGGATTTGAATTTTTTACAAAGCTGATTAATGAAATAAGAAATATTACAAAGAAAGAGCTTTTTACAGTAGGTGAATATTGGGACAATGATATTAACACTTTGAAAAAGTATATCGAAAATACTTCCCATATATTTAATGTTTTCGATGTACCACTTCACTATAATTTTTTAACAGCTGCAAATCAAAAGGAAAACTATGATTTAAGAAACTTAATGTCAAATACATTAATAAGTTGTTATCCGGAGAACTCAGTAACTTTTGTGGATAATCATGATACCCAACCTGGACAATCTCTTGAATCTTGGGTAGATAATTCATTTAAACTGCAAGCATATACTTTTATTTTAACAAGGAAAGAGGGTATACCTTGTGTATTCTTCGGAGATTACTACGGAATGCCAACTAATTCTATACCACCACTAAAAAATGAACTAGATAACTTATTAAGAGCTAGGCGAGATTTTGCATATGGATGGCAGCATGATTATTTCGATGATGCACATCTTGTAGGATGGACAAGGGAAAAAGGACTCGCTGCATTAATTTCTAATATAAATAATGGTGGTTCTAAAAAAATGTTTGTTGGAGAAAATTTATCAGGTAAATCATTTGTAGATATAACTGGCAATGTTTCTGGAGAGATTATAATCGCAGAAGATGGCAATGGTGAATTTACTGTTAATGGGAATTCCTATTCAGTTTGGTGCATTATTAAAAAAGATTAATCAGATCCTTAATCGCTGAATAATAAGTAATATATGCCCCCAGCCTGTGTTATCACAGGTTGCTTCTTTTTTATACCGAATAACAATGTTATAATTTGTTAGTTTTAACTACTCTGTTTACATATAAACTAGGAATTACCGCATACATAGCTGCTGCCTTGACTAACTCGCTCTTTAAAGTTCGCTCATTTGGAGAATGTGCCTCGTCCTCATTACCAGGTCCAAAACCAATACATGGTATATCATATCTACCCATAATTGAAGCACCATTTGTAGAAAATGTCCATTTATCAACTAGTGGTTCCTCATTAAATAAAGCTTCATAACCTTCTACTAAAGTTTCACAAACTGGGTGATCAACATCTAAGCGCCAAGTTGGAAAATAAGCAGCTGTAGGATAAATAACTCCCTTATAAGAAGCTTTCTCATAATCATATATAGAAACTTCAGCCTTCATATTTTTAATTGAAGAAAGATTTTTAATTTGATCTAAGGCATAATCATAACTTTCTTTTCCTGTTAACCTTCTATTAATTGATATGGTGCAACTATCCGCCACCGCACATCTTGAAGGCGAAGTGAAAAATATTTCAGAAACAGCAAGTGTCCCTCTTCCTAAAAAATTATCGCAGGGCAAAAGCTCATTAAGCTCTTTTAATTCGTTTAATATGGGAGCCATTTTATATATAGCATTAACCCCTCTATCTTGTGATGAGCCATTACAACTTGTTCCATGAGTAACTACTCTTATCTCCATACGTCCCCTATGTCCTCTATATATATTGCAAGAAGTAGGTTCAGTAATTACAACAAATTCAGGTTCAATTTTATCTTCATTTATCATATATTGCCAGCAAAGTCCTTCGCACTCCTCTTCTTGGACTGTACCTGTAATTAATAAGGTATAGTCACCATGCATGTCCAATTCTTTAATAATCTTTGCTCCATAAACCATAGATGCCATACCGCCCTTTTGATCACTCCCACCACGTCCTATGATTACTTCCATATCTTCATACCCTTTATATGGATCGTACTGCCATAAATCTTTATCCCCAAGCCCTACTGTATCTACATGTGCATCCATAGCAATAATATGGCTTCCATGACCTATCGACCCTATTATGTTACCCATTTTATCTATTTCTATCTTATCAAAACCAACCTTTTTCATTTCTTCACTAATTCTTGCTATAATACGTCCTTCATTACAACTCTCACTTGGAATAGCAATCATATCGCGAAGAAACCTTGATATGTCACCTTTGTACTCTTCTGCTTTCTGTAATACCCTTTGAAAATCAATGTTCATTGTAAAGCCTCCTTCAATTTATCTATATTGTAAATAAAAAGTGCCTCAATTTAAGCTTAACAAATAACAAAAGTATATATTTCATAAAATATATTGCTATAAATATATTCTATGAAATATATACCTTCAAAAGAACTAAATATTATTAATATTCTCAAATAATAAAGCACTTACATTCCCTGCTTTAAATGTAAATGCTTTAATAATAAAACTATTTTAATACATCCGTATTAACACAAGTATCAGGAATTTCACCATTTAGGACTTTGATAATACTTTTAGCTGCAACTAGTCCCATCTTTGTTCTTGTTTCCATTGTAGCTGAAGAAATACGAGGAACAATTGAAACATTGTACATATCTAGAAGTTCTGGTTCAATATTGGGTTCATGTTCAAACACGTCAAGTCCCGCTCCCCATATTTCACCATATTTAAGGGCTTTAACCAATGCTTTTTCGTCAATTACTGGACCACTACATGTATTAACAATAACTGAAGTATTTTTCATCATAGAAAATTCTTTCTCTCCTATATAATGATTGGTGGAAGGTAAAAGTGGTACATGTAATGATATAAAATCAGATTCGCAAAGCAAATCTTCTTTATCTACATAAATAGCGCCAAGTTCTTTTTCCATTTTATAATTTCTAACTATATCAGTATATAGTATTTTCATATCAAAGGCCTTAGCTTTCTTTGCGAAGTTAAACCCAATTCTCCCTGCCCCTACAACGCCTAATGTCTTGCCAGTAATTTCACGTCCGAGAAACATCATAGGATCACAAGACTCATAAGCACCATTTCTTGTGAACTTATCCGCTGCTACGATTCTTCTAGACACAACCATGAGAAGTGTCCACGCAAGATCTGCAGTAGCGTCATCTAATACGCAGGGAGTGTTTGTAATTATTATTCCCTGTTTGGTAGCCGTAGCTATATCAATATTGCTATAACCAACACCGTAATTAGCAAAAATTTTGCATTTATCCCCTGCTGACTCAAGTACCTCTTTATCTATATTATCAGTTAAAAGACATAAAACAGCATCCTTACCTTTTACCTGCTCAACAAGTTCTTCTCTTAACAAACCTCTATCAAAAGGATTTATTTCTACATCAAAATACTTTTTTAAAAGTTCAATAGCCTCATCTGGAATTCTTCTTGTTACGTAAACTCTTTTTTTATCCATAGCTTTTACCTCCTATAAATACTAACCGCTTTAATTTCACAGCCTTTCAAATATAAGTTCATTTTTAATTTTCCCTATTTCTTTTATAATCTTCATTTTTCTAAAACAATATGTTATTTTCCTTGCCTTCTTTTCAGGAATTTTCAATATTTTTGCCAAGTTTTTGTTTGTAAAATTTCCTGGTAATTCGTCTGGCAAAAATATAAAGAAATCCTTATCCTCTTTAAAAGTAACTTTCTCAATTACCTCTAAAAGTTTATGATCTATTATGCTTACACCTTTTCTTCTCCAACTTCCTTTACCATCCTTGCATCTTATCTCTTCTTCTTTAATCATTAAAATTTCCAATATAAAATTATCTGATCCCATTAAATCAGGTATCCTAATCAATTCATCAAATAGATCAACTAATTTACCCTTTTTAGGCGACTTTCTTCTACTAATTACTACATTCGATTGTTCTTTAGTTACTATATATTTTTCTGTAGCTATAGGATGTACTAACATTACCTTATTATACTTAACTAATTCTCTAAGTTTATTACGAATTGCACTAAAGTTTTTTGTTTGTATTTCAATTAACGAATCTTCTCTCACTAAATCAATTACATATTTATCTAATTTGACCTCAAATCTATCTCCATCAGTAACATACCACTGTTTAATGGCTGAATGCAAAGACTTCTCATTTTTTATATTAATTCCATTTTGCTCGTAAATTAATACTTTCTCTTCTACTTGTCCCATTTTTCTCCTACCTCTTAAATAATCTTCTAATTTTTAGTTAAATTAAATAATCTACTTCTTGTATTTATATATTGATTATAACAGAATTGTTATATAAATAAAATTCCAGATGTAAAATAAAGGTATCTGAATAATAAAACTCATTAAAACATATAACAAGTTAATATACTAATATTTTATAAACAAATACCAATTGTGTATCAAAACATAATATAAAATAATATAATACTAAAAGGTGATGAAATATGAAAATTGTGATATTATCTGATACGCATGCAAAAAAACATAATGATAAACTTTTTAAATTAATAGACAGTTTATTTAGAGAAGCCGATATGATTATTCATGCAGGTGATTATATTTCACCAAGTGTTGTATCGAAATTAAAAGAGCATCAGAACTTCGTTGGAGTATGGGGAAATAATGATAAACATTATATAAGAAGTATATTAAAAGAGAAAGAAATATTATCTATAGAAGGTTATAAAATCGGTTTATATCATGGTCATGGCACTAGTAAAAACACACTAACTACAGCATATGATAAATTTATTGATGATAAGGTAGATATAATAATCTTCGGACACACCCATCAACCACTTATATTAACCAAAAATAAAGTGCTTATGATTAATCCCGGTTCACCCTCCTGCAAACGACGTGAGCCATGGTATTCTTATGTTATTTTAGAAATTGAAAATAAAAAAATAGATGTTCATTTAAAATTTTTCAACTGACATTATAAATATTACAAGTTTTAACTATAAAAACAGCCCTACCAATGTAATTTGGTAGGGCTATCTTGTTTATGATTATGTTAATCTTCTTCTACTTCTGTAACTTCATATCCTACTTCTTCAATAGCTTCTGTGATATCATTATCAGTTGTTTCATCCTCAAACTCTGCTACTGCAAATTTTTCTTCTAAATCAACCTTTACTTTAGTAGCTCCGATATCAAGTAGTGCTTCCTTTACATGACTTACACAATGTGAACAGCTCATTCCATCAATATATATTTTTTTCTTCATTTATAATTCCCCTTTCAATTCTTTAATTTACATTGTTATATATTTATACTTAAATTATAATTATATACTTATTAAGCTAACATAAACTATATTCGTCCCTAAATACCTTTTGTCTATATGCATTTAATAAATGTTTTTTCTTTTATTTTATTTTACTTGTTTTGTAATTTCAAACAAATTGTAGCATGTTAATTGTCACTATACAAGTTTTTACATGATTTATTTATTTTATTATTAATATTAAAAATATATATTAAATAATCTTTTAATCAAACGCACTAAGTACTCTATTTAATATACCATTTATATGAGCTATAGCTATACCAAAATTGGTAATAGGCAGGTCAACTATATTAGCTTTCTTTATTCTCGACATTAACTGTTGTCTATTAAACATACATGCCCCACAATGAACTATTAGTTTATATTCACTCAAATCTTCTGGGAAACTACTACCCGCACAGACCGTTATATCTAGTTTCCCACCTACTTTATCATTAAGCCATTTGGGAAGTTTTTCTCTCCCTATATCGCCCTCGAGCGGGTGGTGAGTACATGCTTCTGCAATGAGTACCTTATCTCCTGGTTTCAGCGTATCAATAGCTCTTGCCCCTTTAACTAAGGTATCTAAATCTCCCTTATACCTAGCCATAAGTATAGAGAACGAAGTAAGTGGTACATCTTTAGGGATAATAGCATTAACTTTTTTAAATACCTGTGAATCTGTAATCACCAAATCTGGTTTACCTTTTAGTGCAGCTAAAATATCGCCTAACTCACTATCCTTTACAACAAGAGCCATAACATCATTATCAAGTAAGTCCCTTATAATTTGAACCTGCGGAAGTATTAATCTTCCTTTTGGCGCTTGAATATCTTGTGGTGCCACAACTAACACTATTGATTTTGGTTTTACTATGTCACCTACAATTGTATTTTTCTCGAAATCCCCTGGAGCAGCGTCCATAATTGCTTTTTTTAATTCATCAATATTTATTCTGTCTTTAGCACTAACCTTAACAAAATCTATGCCTATTATCTTTTGTATACCTTCAAGCTGAATTTTCCCTAATGTTACTACATTTTCATCGATTTTATTTATAACTCCTACTATAGGAATTTTTCTATTTTTCAAATCTTCATACCACATTTCTTCAAATACTAAATCCTTCTCATTACCATCTATAACCAAAAGAGCTAAATCTGTTTTATCCATAACTTCCTTAGTTTTCTTGATTCTAAGTTCACCTATTTCTCCATCATCATCAAGTCCTGCAGTATCTATAATCACAACTGGTCCTATTGGAAGTAATTCCATTGCTTTATATACTGGATCCGTTGTGGTTCCTGCCAAACTAGAAACCAATGCAATATCCTGATTTGTTAGTGCATTAATTAAACTTGATTTTCCTACATTTCTTTTCCCAAATATAGCTATATGAAGTCTATTAGAATTTGGTGTTTGCTGCATACTATCTGCCTCCTCTTTCTTCTTTTAAAATTGGTTTTATTTTTCTATACAATCATAAAATTCTAGATTTATTATATATCGTAATTATATAAAATTCAACTTTAAATTTCTTGTTTAAATTTTGGTTTTAATAATATACTGTTTTAATAGATTCTTCTTTGGGCATACTAATATCAACAAAAACTAAAGGTGAGTGATAATATGGCGTTTAGGAAAAAAAATATTTTTATAATTTTTACAACCACTATTATTTGTTTTTTATTAATATACAGTTCTTATGTTAATAAATCTCAAAAAAGCAGCCAAACTTTTAGACCTTCAATTACTTCCTTTAAGGATGGAGGTTACCAACATGTTTCTAAATTTGTCTATTTAACTTTTGACGATGGTCCTACCTACGTTATTACAGATGCACTATTAGATGTATTAAAAACCGAAAAAGTAAAAGCTACTTTTTTTATAGTAGGAAAAGAAATTGAAGGAAAAGAATCTATCCTCAAGAGAATCTATACCGAAGGTCATAGCATAGGTCTTCATACTTATAGTCATAATTTTAAAAAGATATATAGAAGCACAGATGAATTTATTGACGAAATGGAAAAAACCTCGAGCAAGATCCAAGAAATCACAGGCTCTACTTCTAAGATTATTAGGTTTCCTGGTGGCAGTTCAAAACGATTAAATTCTCTTACTTTAGAAAACCTTCATAAAAATGGCTTTAAAATATATGATTGGAATGTAGATGCACTTGATGGTGTCAACCCAAACTTAAGCGTATCACAACTTATTAAAAACACAAAAAAAATCAGAGGTAATGAAAATACAGCTATAATCCTTATGCATTGTAATTCAAATAATAAAAACACAGTAAAAGCACTACCCGGTATTATAAAGTATTATCTTGATTTAGGTTATGAATTTAAAGCCATAACTAAAGATACACCTGAGTATTATTATAAATTTAAGAATTAAAAAAAGCCTCACTTTTAGGTGAGGTTTCTTAATATAATTGCATTAAAAATATATTACTTGCATTATTATTGCTTTTTAAATTTAAACTTGCTTACCATTAAATATGATAACAAAATTACTAAAAACACTGTAGGCCCTAAATTTGATGCTCTATTAAACATGAAGAATGCATACAATGCTAAAAATGTACCTGTAACAGTGATCGGAATTCCTGAGAAGACGCCATCAAAATCTGTAATATTGTATTTTGCGAGTCTATATGCCCCCGCTACTGGAAATACTAAAACCATTAAATATCCAATTGGTCCAAGCCCTGCAAAATTATAAATACTAAATATTAATATGGAAGGTGCAACACCAAAAGATACTAAATCACATAATGAATCTAATTCTTTTCCAAGCTCACCATCCACATTTAAAAACCTAGCTATTTTTCCATCATATCTATCAAATATTCCTGCTAAAAGAATAAATATCGCTGCTAATTTATAATTGCTGTCAAAACTCATAAGTATAGACAAAATACCACAAGACATATTGCTTAAGGTGAAAATGTTAGGCACTGCATTCTTTATTTTTACCATCTATATCACTCCTATCATTATATAAGTATAACATAATGCTCGCGGTTATTCCTTAGTATTATATAACATTATTATTAAATTATCCTTAAATTATCCTTAAATTTTATTTTAAAAAATAAAAAAAGAACCAGCATATCGCTGGTCCTGTTTTATTTTCTATTTTCTTTCAACAATAATTGCTGTTCCTTGACCGCCACCTATACATAATGTAGCAAGTCCAGTTTTAGAACCTCTTTTTATCATTTCATATATTAATGTAATAAGTATTCTTCCACCTGAAGCTCCAACTGGATGACCTAGTGCAATAGCTCCACCATTTACATTTACTATTTCTGGATTTAATCCTAAATCTTTAGCTACTGCTAATGATTGAGAAGCAAATGCTTCATTAGCTTCTATTAAGTCTAAATCAGCTACTGTAAGTCCTGCTTTTTCTAATGCTTTTTTACTTGCTGGAACTGGACCGTATCCCATTATCTTTGGATCTACTCCTGCTGATGCATAAGATTTAATTGAAACTAATGGTTTAAGTCCTAATTGATCTGCTTTGTCTTTTGACATAACTATAAACATAACAGAACCATCGTTTATTCCTGATGCATTACCTGCAGTTACTGTACCACCCTTTTTAAATGCTGGTTTTAATTTAGTTAATTTATCCATAGTTATTCCAAATCTAGGACCTTCATCTGTATCAAATGTTATTGGGTCACCTTTTCTTTGAGGAATTACTACTGGAACGATCTCATCTTTAAATTTGCCTGCTTTTATTGCTGCTTCAGCTTTATGTTGGCTTTTTAAAGAAAATTCATCTTGTTGTTCTCTAGTGATATTAAATTTTTCTGCAATATTTTCTGCAGTTATTCCCATATGGTAGTCGTTAAATGCATCCCAAAGAGAGTCTTTAATCATAGCATCTACTACTTTACCGTCTCCCATTCTTTTACCCCATCTTTCGTTTGGAAGTACATATGGAGCATTACTCATACTTTCAGTTCCACCAGCTAAAACTACTTCTGCATCTCCACACATTATAATCTGTGCTGCCATACTTACTGCTCTTAGTCCTGAACCACATACTTTATTTATTGTTAATGCAGATGATGATTCATCTAGTCCTGCATTTATAGCTATTTGTCTTGCAATATTTTGTCCAAGTCCTGCTTGAATTACGTTACCAATAATAGCTTCTTCTACTATTTCTGGTTTAATCCCAGCTCTTTTTATAGCTTCTTTAGCCACAATAGTTCCCATCTCTACAGCTGATACTTTTGATAATCCTCCACCAAAAGTTCCTATTGCTGTTCTTGCTGCTCCTACAATTACTACTTCTCTCATATGTAACCCTCCATTAATTTATTTATCTAACTTATTATTAACATATAATAGGAATTTATAACATAATTATTTTTTCCTATATATAATACTAGCAATTTTCATGCCAAGTTGTAAATCCCTCGCAAACCTCACTATAGCAACTTACTTCTTTATAACAAAATTAAATGTAGCTCGTAATGTAAACTTAGTTTACACTAATATTTCTATAAGTTTATCTTTTTTAAGCTTGTTAATATTATAACCTATTTGTTAAAAAAATCACTTAAAGTATTTTCAATGTATTGATATAACTATACATTTAATTTTCTCTATGATTTCCACTTACAATACTATAGGTGTTTTTCATAAAAAAATAGCACGTGTAAACATAGTTTTCATGTGTACTATTGTAGATTTGTCGGTTTTGTCAAATTATATCGGTTTAATTTTTTATATAAACCTGCCCTACTAAGCCCCAATATTTTTGCTGCTTCTTTTTTATTTCCAATAGTATCCTTTAAACATTCAATGATAATGTCTTTTTCAATCCTTTCAACAACATCTTTCAAGTAATTGTTTTCTAATGAATACTTCTTAATTTTACTCTTAATTATTTTTTCTGGCAAATGCTTTGGCATTATATAAATATCATCATCAAGCAAATTAACGGCTCTTTCTATTACATTCTCAAGTTGCCTTATGTTCCCAGGCCAACTATAAGCTTTTAAAAAATCTATTGCTTCCCTAGAAATACCTTCGGCTTTAACGTTATATTTTTTACATATTTTTATCATGAGCTTACTTGCCAATTCCTCAATATCTTCGCTCCTCTCCCTTAATGCTGGTAATCTTAAATGCATAACATCTAATCTATAATACAAATCTTCTCGAAATTTTCCATCATTAATTAACTGTTCTAACGATTTATTGGTAGACGCTATAATTCTTACATCAACTTTAATAGCATCATTTCCACCTACCTTAACAAGTTCCTTCTCTTGAATAACTCTTAAAAGTTTAACCTGCATATTCATAGGCATATCCCCAATTTCATCTAATAGAATCGTGCCACCATTTGCATATTCAAACTTACCTTTTCTGCCTGATTTTTTTGCCCCAGTAAACGCTCCTTCTTCATAACCAAACATTTCTGACTCAAAAAGCTCTGCTGGAATAGCTCCACAATTAATTTTTACAAAAGGCTTTAAACTTCTTTTACTAGCATTATGAATAGAATGTGCAAAAAGTTCTTTACCCGTCCCACTTTCTCCAGTAATTAGGACGTTCGAATCTACCTTAGCTACTCTTTTAGCAAGGCCCATTACCTCCTGGCTTTTATCACTGCTTCCTATAATATTGTTAAAAGTATATATTGCCTTAGGGTCTGTACTTAATTCATTTTTATAGCCTTCCGCTTCTTTATCCAAAAGACATAATTTGTTACTAAGCATTTTAAAATCATTTAAATCCTTAAACATTACTTTCCCAATTGCGCCAACAACTTCACCATCTTTTATTATAGGAACTCTCATAGAAATCATCTTATGACCATTTGCTTCTTGAATTTCACCAAATTTTTTTTCGCCGGTCCTTGCCACTATATGTAGTTTTGTGTTTTCAATAACTTCAGTTACATGTTTTCCCTCAGGATTTTCGCAATTAATAAATCTTTTATATTCATCGCTCATCATAGTTATTATCCCATTCTCATCCACTACAACTATGCATTCATTTACAGTATTTAATATTGTATTTAATATTTCTTCATTTACCATTTTTTCATTTTTCACGTCTATTAATGGATTATTTTGAACTTCTTCATGAAAAACCTCAAATGCACCTATAACCTCACCACATTGAGTTATTAATTTACGTGTTACAATAAATTTACCTTCTTTTTTGTTAACCTCAGCCTCTCCATTTTCAATAATACTTATTAATTTACTAGAAGAAAGTATATCTAAAATATATTCTCCTATGCTATTATCTGCATCAATTTCAAACAATCTTTCAGCAGCATTATTGATTATTTGAATGATGCCTCTTTTATCTATAACAACAATACCTTCATTAATATTGCTCATAACCTCATTATAGTAATCCTTAATTATATCCATTTGTCACCTTCCTAAAGTCTTATAACTCAATTATAAAGTTGATAGTTTTTTTTTTCAAGATATACTGATGATTAATTCATTTATTCTACTGTAATTGCATTAACTTATCAGCCACCATTACTATGAATTCTAAATTTGCAGGCCTATCCTTTTTATAACTAGTAGTATATCCAAAGATTTTATTAATATTTTGGACTTGGCTATTTCTCCATGTAACATCTATTGCATAATTCATCGCTCTTTCAACCCTGCCCGAAGTGGTATTAAACTTTTTACCTACTAATGGATACAATTCCTTTTTAACCGATGATGAATGTTCACTATCAGTTATTAATATATTTATTGCTTCTTTTAAATACATATAGCCTTTTATATTACCCGGCACCCCAATTTCATTTATAATATTAGTGATTTGAGTAGTAATAGTATTTTTTTGATTTTTATTTTCAGTATTTATTTTGCCATTATCCTTATCAGTAATTATTCTTTTTAGTTCTTTATTACATATGGTATTATCTACTATCTCTCTTATTTTTTTAATAAATAATTTCATGTCAAAAGGTTTTACAATATAATAATCTGCTCCAAGTGATATAGCCCTTTTAGTTGTTACTTCGCTCCCAACTGCAGATAAAACTATTATATGAGGTTTTGTTTTTAACTTCATTTTATTTAGCCTCTCTAGTACTCCCAAGCCATCAATAAAAGGCATGATTATATCAAGTATTACTAAATCAGGTTGTTTTTCTTTAATTAATTTTATAGCCTGTACTCCATCCTTTGCAATTCCAGTAACAATAATACCTTTCTGATAAAACAGATACTCATTAAGGATATCACAAAATTCATCATTATCATCCGCAATAATGACTCTTATGTTTGACTCTTCCATATTTGCAATCTCCTTTACATATTGATTTTATACCAATATTATATATATTCTACAAAAGATTGTAAAATCCTCTATTTTTCTAAAAATATTGTCGAAATAAATACTATAAAAGCCTTATATAAATATTTTTTATTACTAATTTTAAGCTTTTAATAATTATTATTGATTGTATATGTCGAATTTTGTGTTATGAGTGAAAAATATTATTTATTATTAAAATAATGTTATAACATTTATATATATGTTTAAAAATATTGTTTAAATTTTTATGATATACTGTTTAAAATACATTTATAGAATTATATAAAAAATTTAAATGGTAGATATAAAACACTATTCTATTATTTGGGGGAGGTATTACCATGAAAATTGCTGTTATAGACGCTCAAGGAGCAGGTCTTGGTAAAACAATCATAAAAAAACTTCATAAAGATATCGACCTTAATATTTATATCATTGCACTTGGTACAAATACCTTTGCTACTTCGAACATGATAAAGGCCGGTGCAAATTTAGGAATAAGTGGAGAAGATGAAATTTGCTCATTTTGTATTTCAAATAAAATAGATAGTATTATTGGACCAATTGGCATGATATGTAGTGGTGGTATAAACGGAGAAATAACCCCTAAGATTGCTTCTACAATATATAATATGGATTGTACTAAATATATTATTCCATTACAAAAACATGGTATCTATATTCCTGGAACACGTAATCTTCAAATCAAAGATATAATTGAAGATATTATCCTTCATATAAAAAACAATGTAAAACTATACTAGTAATATATAAGGATTGATTTAATTGATAACATGATATAAACTATAATTAAATTTAATATTATAATTATGAGTAACTAAAGTAATAAAATACATTAGTTAAAAGGGAAGATAGGTGAAAATCCTACGCGGTCCCGCCGCTGTAAAAGAAGAGTCCTCATTAAAACACCACTGGGAAACTGGGAAGGTTATACGGGGGCAATGATACTTAAGCCAGAATACCTTCCATAATTACACACAATAGCTCTACGAGAGATAGAGAGGTGCTAGCAATATCTTTTTTAGTTGCGATGATTTTAAGTCTCTTAGCTCAATAGTTAAGGGACTTTTTACCGTTTGCACAAATTTAATATAACTTTTGAAAAAGAAATACACGGAGGTATTATATGCAAGTAATAAAAAGGGATTCGAGAACAAAGGAATTTAAACCAGAAAGAATATCAACAGCAGCTGGGAAAGCTTTTATAGAAGTCTATGGAAAGGAAAATAAAGAATTTAATAATCTTGTTTTAACAAGGGTATTAGAAACTCTTAAACAAAGGGGAGAAGCTCTAATTCCAATAGAAGAAATACAAGATATAATTGTTAGCGAGATTAAATTACTGGATGAAAAGGTAGCTCTAGCTTACATAAGTTATAGAGAAGAAAGAACTTTTGAAAGAGATAAAAAAGGAGAATTAGATAAAGAAATAGATAATATAATTAACGCTGTTTCAGAACAGACTAATTCCAATGGAAACCTTGATGGAAGCAAAATTCAAACAATAAGAGCATTAATTTCAAATGTTGTTGGAAGCAACTATAGTCAAAGACATAAAATACCTAAAAAGTATTTAAAAAAGCATAAAAAAACCATATATATACATGATGAAACTTATTTTGGTTTACCTCTTTTTAATTGCTGCCTTGTTGACTGGATTAATATGTTTGAGAATGGATTTGACTTAGGTACGACACTTATAGGAACACCAAATTCAATTGAAACCGCAATCAATGTATTATCTCAAGTTGCCAGTCATATATCTAGTAATACATATGGAGGAACTACCTTCCCAACTTTAATAACAGGGCTCACTCCTTATGCAGTTAAAAGTTTAAATAAACATAGAGCTATTGGCAAAAAGTGGATTGAAGATACCCTTAAAGTAGAAGAATATGCCTGGGATAGATTAGGCAAAGAAATAGAAGATAGTATGCAATCACTTGAATATGAAGTTCAAACTTTAATGACAAGTAGGGCTGAGACTCCATTTTTAACACTTGGTATAAACAATGTTGATTTGAATGCTAGTGAAGAGGATCAAAAAATACAAAAAATGATAACTGAGGCTATATTAAATCAAAGAATTAAAGGATTAACTGGTGGCGTTACTCCTGTATTTCCTAAACTAGTATATCAAAATACAAAAGGTAATAATCTTAATCCAGGAGATAAGTACTATGATTTGTTCAAATTAGCGGTTGTATGTAGTGCACATAGACAATACCCGGATTATATTAATACTGATAAGGCAATTGAAGTCACTGGCGATTATAAGGAATGTATGGGTTGTAGGTCATTCCTTGGAAGTTATCTAGACGAGGCAGGCAATTACAAGACTGCTGGAAGATTTAACTTTGGAGTAATATCAATAAATCTTGTAAGACTTGCAATTGAGGCAGATAGAAATGAAGATTCATTTTTTAAATCTCTACATGAAGCACTAAACGATTGTAAGGATTTATTAATGATAAGATATGACATACTAAAAAATATTAAAGCAAAGCAAGCTCCTATATTATATATGAGTGGTGCAATTTCTAAATTAAAGGCAGAAGATACAATAGAGCCATTACTCAATAACGGGTATTCTTCAGCATCCATTGGTTATGTTGGATTACATAATTGTTTAACTGCACTTTATGGCAAAGGTCTCGATGATAGAACTGAAGAAACATCTAAAAGAGCAACTAAAATCATGCAATATCTGAGAGATTATTGTGATGAACAAAAGGATAAAACAAAAATAGGCTTTAGTTTATATGGGTCTCCTGCAGAGACTCTTGCAACAAAGTTTTGCTTAGAGGATGTAAAAGATTTTGGAGTTATCGATGGCGTAAATGACAATGGATATTATGAAAATTCATTTCATTATCCGTCTAATGAATTAATATCACCCTTTGATAAATTAGATTTAGAATCTGAATCATCATCTCTATCTTCAGGTGGCGCAATATCATTTGTGGAACTAGGAGATATGACTAAGAATCTAGTGGCACTCGAGGATATTATAAGGTACTCATATGACAAAACACATTTTCTCGGAATATCTTCAATAAGTGATAAATGTTTAAAATGTGGATATACCGGAGAAATGTTTACAAAAGAAAATAGCGATACAGAGTTTGAGTGTCCTGTATGCAAAAATGACGATAAAATGTTGTTAAGCATAATAAGAAAGCTTTGTGGATACCTTGGTAGCATCTTCGAAAGACCCGTAATTAATGGTAAAATGAAGGAGATTAAGAACAGAAAGAATAACAAAGGATGTAATTAAAATGAATTATGCAAATATATTCTTTGATGACACTGTAAATGGAATAGGCTTTAGAACCTCATTATTCGTAAGTGGGTGTGCAAAGACCCCCCCTTGTAAAGGATGTTGGAGCCCAGAAGCAAGACATTTTGATTGTGGCATGGTTTTTACTAAAGAAACGAAAGACTCTATTGTAGCAAGTATGAAAAAACAATATGTAAAAGGATTATCCATTCTCGGAGGAGAACCAATGGATAATCTAGCTGATGGGACATTACTTGATTTGGTAAAAACAATAAGAGCTATTTTCCCTCACAAAACTATATTTTGTTGGAGTGGTTATTCATTTGAAGACCTTATTAAAGATCCTATAAGATTAGAGTTTCTTAAGTATATAGATATGTTAAGAGATGGTGAATTCATAGAAAATCTTAAAGATATTACTCAATATCTAAGTGGTTCTAAAAATCAAAGAATGATAGCCTCTAGCGAAAGCCTAAAACAAAATAAGATTATAAAATACATCATTTAAAATAATTAAGATAACTTTAAAATCCACAAGATGAAGTCAACATTCCTCTTGTGGATTTTTATCTATTTTATATATTTAGCTACATTTTTAATGTGCTCTGCATACGTTTTAGAAAATATATGCTCATTAGTTTTACTATTTAATACATAAAAAATATAATTTGTTTTTGCTGGATGCACCGCCGCATTTATTGACTTAATTCCAGGGTTGCATATTGGCGATGGAGGTAACCCTTTATTTAAGTAGGTATTATAAGGCGATTTTACTGCTAAGTCCTTATTGTATAGCTTTTTCTTATCTCCAATTATATATATAATTGTGGCATCTATTTGGAGTGGCATCTTTATCTTTAATCTATTCTGAATAACACTTGCTATCTTTGTTCTGTCTACATCTTTTGCTGCTTCTTTCTCAACTAAAGAAGCTTCTATTACAATATTTCTTATATTAAGCTTGTTTTTAGTTATATAGTCTTTATTAGATTTCATACTAAACTCAAAAGTATCAAGCATTTTTTTTATAATTACTTTGCTCGTTGCATCCTTTTGAAAAGTATATGTAGCAGGAAATAGGAAGCCATCTAACTTATGTTTATCATTTGGTACACCTTTTAAAAACCAATAATTATTATCCTTGTAATTTTCAACTTCCTTTATAAAATCCTTTTGTGTAACTAATCCTGCCTTTTCAAGTGTTTTTCCTACCTCCTCATAAGTGTACCCTTCTGGCACTGTGACTTTTACTATATTAGCTTGTTTATATAAAATATTGCATACGTGCAATACTCCAAATGCCACTATAATAAAAATAATAAGTGATAATATTTTTATTCTAAATTTCATAATTTTACGGTTCATACTCACCTTAACTAGTTAAGTTGATAAAACCCAATTTCAACCCCTTTTTCTTGTTAAATGTATATTATAAGCTGTTTTTCCCCTTTGTTTATCCTCCAAAAATTTTAGTTCTTAAATTATTATACCATTTTGACACAACATAAGCATTATAATACAATTAGTTATTAAGGCCATTCTAAATTGATATTTAGAATGGCCTTAATTTATAAATTATCTCTATTTAATGGCATACTCATACATCTAGGACCACCTCGTCCTCTTGACAACTCGCTACTTGGCATTGTTATAACTGTTATCCCACGTTTTGATAATATTTCATTTGTAATATAATTTCGTTCATATGTTATAACTTTTCCTGGTGCAATAGCTAGAGTGTTTGATCCATCATTCCATTGTTCCCTTGCAGCTACAATAGAGTCTCCCCCACCGCATCTTATTAATTCAACCGCCGGAACCTTTAATGCTGATTTCAATATATTGCTCAATATATCTTTCTCTTGTTTAATCTTTAATTCACCATGAGCATCTTTTGTGATTTCAAAAACATTAAGTGGTCCTTCTATCCCAGGGTGTATTGTAAATTTATCATAATCAACCATAGTTAAATACAGTATCAAGATGCATAAATGCTCTGCAAGCTGGAATCTCAAATACTAATACTTTCTCAAAAGAGGTATGTTTATTAAATAAATTTCTTGCTACCACTTCTATAGCCTCTGGTGATGTCCTTTGACTACATCCGATTGCAAGTGTTGTATCTGATAATACCAATTCATCTCCACCTTCTATATTGCAAGGTAACGTCCTATCATACCAAAGTTGCACTTCATGTTCTTTAAAAGAATTATGATATTTATGAATAAATTCTAGGAACATTGTTTCTCGCCTTCTTGCCTCAGTCTGCATAGTACTTATGGTTATACCATTTCCAATTGAAGCACCTGGATCCCTTGTAAAATAAAGATTAGGCATAGGATCTAAATAGAACGGATACTGATTTTCTATTAATCCTCTTAGTGAATGCACTTTCTTAACATCAATCTCATTTTTTCTAACTCCAGCCATAAGTATATTAATCATTTCTTTTGTTGGCTTTGACATTAAATATGTATAAAGAGATTTATATATTTCTATATTACTAATATGACTTTCCTTTAAAAATTGTTTTAAAAATATTTTTTTTATATCATTATCATTCAAAGCATCCGCTACTAATTCTTCTAAATAAAGAACCTCAATATCGTTTTCTTTTAATATTTGTGCAAATCTATCATGTTCTCTTCTCGCTACTTCTAGATAAGGAATATCATCAAAAAGTAATTTTTCAAGAAGATCAGGCACTAAATTCTCTATTTCCCTTCCGGGTCTATGTAGCATTACTTTATTAAGTTTTCCTATTTCAGAAGTTACATTTATAAATGATTCCATTTAATTTGGTCCTCCTACTCATTTTATTGATTAACTCATTATAAAGTGTAAAAATACATAAGGGAACCCTATTATTCCGTCATAAGCTCATATATGTGTTTCATATTAGCACTGTAATCAATTTATATTTCTTTATATATATAATGATGTGTTTTACGTCCTAATGCTATGCATGTTTATACTTAATATTTTAGTTTTAATTTTTATATATATATACACAATGTTTATTTATTATACATAACAACGGAAATAGTGCATAAAAATTAATATAATAGAATTTTTTAAATTACGCTTTTAAAATCTGAAAATATTCAAGCTATTTCTTTATTTCCAGATGAGGATTTTATAATTGTTCCAAAAACCCAGAATCTATATCCTAAAAAATTAACAACTTGAGCTAAAACCATAGAAATAATTTTTGCAATTAAAGGATTCATTGCACTATTGGTCAGTAATATACTCATCCCTATTAAACTTACACCAAGTGAAGCTGAATTAACAACAATGAATTGAATAATCTCTTTTGTCGTTTTCTTACTCACTTTCGTATCATTAAAAGTCCAAAATTTATTTAAAAAATAACTATTTAACGTACCCCCTGAATATGATAATATCTGACTTATAACATAGTTAACACCAAATAAACCATTTAATACAGAGAATATTCCAAAATCAATTGTAGTATTTAAGCCCCCTACACATCCAAACCTTACTATCCGTTTAAGTTTTCCATTACTTATATATTTGTTATAAATATTTTTAAAAGTAATCACGTGCTTCACTCCTTCCTTATTCCTATATTTATATACTAACAAAGAAATGTATCAGAATTAGCAAATAATCATGTTAAAAATATGTTACCCTCGCCCCTATAATTGGTAAATATTTTTTATCTCTTCTATCGAAGGTAATTCAACTACTGCACCCAAAAACTTAAGTTTATAAGCGCTAACTGCTGATGCTAAGTAAAGAGCTTCCTTAACTGTATACCCCTTTATAATTGATGCATAAAAGCCTGACCAAAATGCATCTCCTGCACCTGTTGCATCAACTACATCTGTAGCTAATGTAGGTATTTTTATCCTTTCACAACCATTTGAAACAACAGCTCCAGCTTTACCAATAGTCATTATTACAAGTTTTGCTCCTAACCCTAAAAACTTATCAATTTGATTATCAATTGTATCTTTACCAAACAATCTTTGTGCATCATCCTCAGATGGTTTTATTATATCTACATACTTAATAATCGATTTTACATATTCTATACCATCGTGACCTCTTTCCCATATCATCGGATGATAATTTGGGTCAAATGCAATAATAATTTTATTTTTTCTGGCTATTTTAATAATTTGCTCCATAGTACTTCTAAATGGTTGCCTTGATAATGGCCAACATGAGAAATGCACAATTTTGGTCTTTTTTATTTTTTTCTCCAGTTCTTCGCTATAATACACTTGAAAATCAGCATTCCTATAAAATATAGGGACTGGTGTTTCTATGCTTTTTGTTATTAAAACAATGCTAGTTGGATAATCAACCTGCTTTACCATACTAGTATTAATATTATTGTTCTTTAAGTGTTGTATTAAAAACTCTCCCAAACCATCATAACCTACGGCACTCACAATTTGAGATTTTATTCCCAGTTTCGTTGTATTCATTGCAATATTTGCTGGTGATCCTCCAAAATACCTTTGGTAATCATTACTTTCGAAGTTATTACTATATTCTTTTGATATCAGGTCGACAAGTAGTTCCCCTACTGCTAAAACATCAATTTCTTTATCATTAAATTCTACTTTTTTATTAAAATTTATCATATTAATCCCCCTAAATACATGATAGTAATAGTATAGTTATTATAATTTTTATTATTTTATCGTTGTAAATTAATGTAACTTATTTCTCGTAATTCCATTATACAATATATTTATTTACGGTGTTAATCGAATGACATATTGTTTTATAATATGTGCTACAATGAGGAATACACACAAAAATAGAGACTGCGGATCTCCATAGCCTCTATTAATAATTCATTTAAATAAACAGTTAAGTGGTCTTTCTTTCCACTAAGGTTACAGGCAATATATTTTCTATATCTACTTCTTTTTTTTCAAGTAAATCTATTAGAATTTTTACTGCTAGCTCCCCCATATTTTCTATAGGTTGTTTTATTGTAGTTAAAGGTGGAACTATAAGTGATGCTATATTAATATCATCATACCCAACAATTCTTAAGTCCTTTGTAATATCTTTTCCAATTAAGTTAGCAACATGTATTATTGAAGCTGCTATCATGTCACTACTAGCAAACACACCATCTATATCTGGATGCTCTTCAAACAGCTTACATGCCAGTTTCTCATAGCCCTCAAAAATATCAAGCTTTGCCTGTTTTATAACAAACTTAACTTTTCTCGCAAGTACTACATCCATAAAAGCCTGATAACGCTTATTTGCAGGAGTGTTAATTTCAAGAGGTCCGCTTATATGAGCAATCTTTTTACAACCTCTATCTATCAAAAGGTTTGTAGCTAAAATACCTCCATGATAATTATCAGATGTAACAAAAGGTATATTATTAGTAAAAGTTCTATCAAGTGCTACAATCGGCAAAGTAGGACTAAGATAATCTAATGTATCTACAGTATGGCTTCCCATAATTATTCCGTCTACTTGATATCTTTTAAGCATCTCTACATAATCTTTCTCCTTAACACTATCTTGATAAGAATTACAAAGTAAAATCTTATAACCAGCTTTATAAGCATAATACTCTATATAACTAGTAAGCTCAGCAAAAAATGGATGAGCTACATTCGGGATAATAAGTCCAATTAAATTAGACTTTCTTCTAAACAAAGATCGTGCTATTTCATTGGGCTGATAATCAAGTTGTTTCATAGCATCATGAACCTTGTTTCTAGTAACCTGACTTATATAGCCTCTATTATTTAAAACCCTTGAAACAGTTGTAACAGTGACTTCAGCTATTTTAGCCACATCTTTTATCGTTGCCATAAAAACATCCTCACCCTTGCACAATCAATTTGAGTCATTTACATTGTAACTTCTTAGATTACATATTGAGCAATCTTGCCAGACTCATCAATGTATTCTATCACAGACTTATTAGTTTTTAAATCTATAAATAAGGTACAAAACCTAGCATCATTTTTCCAATAAAGGCAAATATCATCATTAGTAGATTCTAAGACCTTGAATTTTCCGTTAAATGCAGGGTATTCATTTCTAAATCGTATAAGCTTTAAAAGTCTTTGAACAACTTCTTTCTTAACTGACTGCTCAATTTCCAAAAGACTGAAGTTATGCCTGTTAATTTCTCGGCCTTCACCAGTTTTCTTTACATTTTCAACATCATTTTCTCCTGCTAGTAGTCCCACATAATATACCTGTGGTATTCCAGGCGCAAAAAATTGAATTGCTCTAGCTGCCAAATAGGCGTCATCATCACACCCCAACATAGAGTAGTAAGATCCTCTTATTTGATGAACATCAAATCCGTCTTCTGCCTTATCTTCTTCTGATAAAATAAGACTTAAATTTGAACCTCGTTTGAGAGTTAGATCTACTAGTTTTCTCGCTTCCTTAGTATCTATGAGGTCATCCATATCAGGCTTTACAGGAATGCCATCATGGCAGTCAAGCATTGTAAACTGTCTCGCAGGACGAACTTTAAGATATTCACAAAGTTTCTCACTAGATTTATTTATTAATGTATCAAGAATAGTATAAGGCAAAATAAAATCATAAATCCAAAACCCATGCTCTGCAAGTTTGTATTGAGTAGAGTAATGTGAATGAACTTCTGGGAGCAATTCAATTTTCAAAGAATCTGCCAATTTCTTAATCCAATCAAGAAAATCATATACTTCCGGTTCTACAAAAAAGCAGCTTGTTCCAAGCTTTTTGATAACATATCCAACTGCATCTAATCTTACTATTTTAATGTTATTCTTGCTGAAATTCACAAAGAACTCTTTAAGAAGCTGTTTTACCTTATCTGACCTTACATCCAAATCAATCTGCTCAGAAGGACTAGTTTTACCAAATGTAGTCCATACCCTTTCTTCCTCACCGGTCTCTTTTATTTTAAAGGTGGAATATGGCACTCTCCTGCGAAGTGACATCTTTTCAATGTCTTCTTTAACTGGTTTTCCATCTTTCCAAACTTTATCTAAAGTAATGAACAAATCAGCATACTCTGATTTTCTACCTTTTTCAAGAAAATCTTGAAAGTATATAGACTTACCTGAAATATGATTAACCATTAAATCAACCAATACATCAAAATTTTCACCTATAGCTTTTATATCCTCCCATGTACCAAACTCTGGCTCTATCATCAAATATGTAAGTGGAGCAAACCCCCTGTCTCCCGAAGACGGAAATGGTGGCAGAATATGAACTCCACCTTTAAAAATGTCATAAAAATATTTTAGAAGTACCTTATTAAGAGTTTTTAAATCACCCCCCATAGAGTCTGGGTAAGTGATAATCTGTACTTGGTTTTTTACAGTCATGCTGCAATCTCTCCTTTAAACATCGATTTAGAACCTATTTGCCTTTATTATATATGTGGATTTGTTGTATGTCAATAGGTTGACATGTTGTGTTTTATTTGTCTTACAACCTGAATCTTTGAACCATACCACTTAGTCCATCTTATAATATTGTTTGACTTTGAGTGGCTTTTATTACTTTTGTGTTGTATCTGATTTAAATAATTATGTGAACTTCGTATTATTCATTAATTTTCTTAATTTCTTGTCATAATTAATATATATATATGTGTAAAATAATAAAGAGCTAATAATTTTAAAATACACATTATGTTGACACCCTTCTGACATTAACTAAGGCTATAATAAAATAAAATATAATAGAAGTACTAGTTATAAAAAGTATGACCTTTAATGGCCGAAATGGGGACACTTTATTATGAAACCTGAAGACAATAAACAATCCGAAATTTCAAGGATTTACTCTATTTAAGTTGCTCTGTGCGTTACCACACCAGTACTGGTACTTGTTGCAATTAAAATATTATTAACCAGTATTTAAATTATACTAAGCAATTTAACTTAGTATTCTAATGGATAGTGTTAACTAACTTATGAAAAAACAATAATTGGGAAAATTAGGATATATACCTCTAATTAGAAATGAAAACATACTTTA